>Ga0209717_1001384_pt1 | contig 26273 bp, 20 predicted proteins | sample AD_UKC048_MetaG_FD_184418 | JGI IMG/M metagenome (GOLD analysis project Ga0209717, IMG submission 184418) | Active sludge microbial communities of municipal wastewater-treating anaerobic digesters from USA - AD_UKC048_MetaG (SPAdes) (version 2) | ecosystem: Engineered > Bioreactor > Anaerobic >... | reverse complement strand
GACGCAGCCCATGTTTTGGAAATGGGCGAGGGCGTGGATGGTCTCGGCTTCGGCGGCGGCGCGGAAGAGCTTGGCCACATGGGGGAACCCGTCCTTGTCGGCCTTTTGGGCGAAGGCGGTGTACTTGCGGTTGGCTTGGCTCTCGCCGGCGAAGGCGACTTTGAGGTTTTCCTGGGTGTTGGGCATAAGACGTATGTGTTGCGGGTGAAGACGGCGCCGCAGAAGGAAGCGCGGCGTATGGACACTGCCCATTGGAGGCGGCGGGCGCGTTTTGGCGACTCTGGAAATGGATTTTGGGGCACAAAAAAGCGGGCCTCGTAGGGAGGCCCGCTGGAAAAACGAAGAGGTGGAATGATCAGACCTTGCCGCGGCGCGCTTCGAGGGCGGTGCGGATTTCCATCATCTTTTCATGCGTGAGCGGGAAGCGGGTCAGCGAGATCATCGAGAAGGCCAGGCCGGCGATCGGGATCGCGAGGAAGAGGATGCGGATCATGGTGATCGTGTGGTCGGTCTGCTGGGGCAGGCTGGAATCAAAGCCGATCCATCCGAGGATGAAGAAGGAGACGCCAGCGCCGATGGCCATGCCGACCTTGTTGATCCAAGAGCCGCAGGCGACGAAAGAGCCCTCGCGGCGGCGACCGCCTTCGAGCTCGTCGTAGTCCATGACGTCGGCGCCGATGGAGCCAGAGAGGGTCCAGTAGCCGGCACCGATAAAGGCATTGAGGCCGGAGGCGAAGACCTGGAGCCAGACGATCTTCGGGGTGTAGAGCCACCAAGATGCCGCAAAGATTAGGATGCCGCTGCCGAGTACGCACATCATGGCGTGGCGTTTGCCGAGCTTATGGGCGATGAAAGCAAAGACCGGGATGCCGAGGAAGCCGAAGACCATACCGGACATACCCATGAGGGAGTTCCAGTAGTTACCAACCGAGGTGTTGCTGTTGCAGACGTAATATATGGTGAGGGCCAAACCGAGGGTGCCGACCATGCTCAGGCCCATGTTGTAGCCCATATCCATGATTTTCTGGATGAGGAAAGGGCGGCATTTGAGGGTCTGCCAGATGGTGTCTTTAATGGAGATCTTATCGGTGCGGTTGGCGACGAGTTTATCGTAGTAGCGCTCGCGGACGAGGAAGACGCAGAGCAGACCGCAAACGACCATGATGATACCGCAAATGGTGAGGTACACTTGGGCGCCGAGGAGCATGTTGGGTTTGGAGCCGTCAGGGGCACTGGTCCATGCGGCTGTGGTCGTGCAAAGCTGGACGATGCGCTCCCAGACGTTACTGCCATCGGCACCGACCCAGACCGCGCGAGAGAAGAATGCGCCGAAGAAGAATAGCCCGAGCTCGGGGATTTTTTGAAAGGCGTTTTTGACGGCAAAGACGTTGGTGCGCTCGTGGTAGTCGGGCGTCAGTTCGTTGGCCAGACTCTGATAGGGCATGTTGAAGCAACTGACCATCGGCAGATAAATAGCCGAGGAGATCAGCATGAACCAGAAGTAGGTCCAGGAGGACCAGCCGGGGACGACGGCAAGCAGCAGCGGGAGACATCCGCCGGCGAGGATTGCACCCACCAGCATGAACGGGCGGCGACGGCCCCAGCGGGAGCGGGTGTTGTCGGACAGCCAGCCGAAAACGGGGTCCGAGACGGCATCGAATACGCGGTTCAGAATCACAGCCCAACCGATGAGGTACGGGGAGACTCCGAGGTAGAGTCCGAAGATCTGGAACGCGATCGTCGGGTAGAGCCAATGGCCCCACATGTCGAAATAGGTGCCGAGACCGTAGCCGATTTTCTGGCTGATCGGGACGAGATCTTCCTTGGCTGTTTTATCAGCGCTTGGGGCTGATTTTGTAGGGGATTCAGATGCGTGCATGGGTGGGTTGTAGCGAGTAGGGGGAAGCCTAGGGGGGTGGGTGAAAACCCCGGTAGAGTCAACAGACGTGTGCGACCTGCGGAGGGGTATATGCCGTAAATGACACGGGGTCGGTTGACTTTCCTTCAAGCGACGTTGCCCGGGGTTTGATGCGGCTGAAAGCACTAAGTTTCGCGTTAAATCAAAAACCGGCCCCCATGCGGGGACCGGTTTGGATGAACGCAGACGGATTGCGAGGCGAGGCGTCAGACTTTGGCGAGGGCCTGTTCGAGATCAGCCTGGAGATCGATGAAGTCTTCGATCCCGATTGAGAGGCGCACGAAGTCGGGTGAGACGCCGGTGGTTTGTTGCTCCTCCGGGGTGAGCTGGCCGTGCGTGGTGCTGGCCGGGTGGATGGCGAGGGACTTGGCGTCGCCGATGTTGGCCAGGTGCGAGAACAGGCGCAGGGACTCGATGAAGGTCTTGCCAGCGTCGTAGCCGCCTTTGACGCCAAAGCCGACGAGCCCGCCGAACCCGCCCGTGAGGTATTTTTTACCCGCGGCGTGGCTGGCGCTAGTCTTGAGGCCGGGGTAGTTGACCCACGCGACCTTCGGATGCGCGGCGAGAAACTCGGCGACCTTGAGGGCATTTTCGCAGGTGCGCGCCATGCGGAGGTGGAGCGTTTCGAGGCCCTGGAGCATCATGAACGAGTTGAACGGGCTGATCGCCGCGCCCAGGTCGCGCAGGAGCTGGAGGCGCATCTTGAAGACGTAGGCGACATTGGCGCCGCCCATTGGGGCGAAGTTTTTGAACGCTTCTCCATAAACGAGACCGTGATAGCTCGGGTCAGGCTGCGTGAAACCGGGGAATTTGCCGCCCCGGGTCCAGTCGAAGTTGCCGCCATCGACCACGATGCCGCCCAGCGACGAGCCGTGGCCGCAGATATACTTGGTGGTGGAATGGACGACGACGTTGGCGCCCCACTCGATCGGGCGGTTGAGCAGCGGGGAAAGACAGGTATTGTCGATAATCAGCGGCACGCCAGCCTCTTTTGCGATTTTACCGACCTCCTCGAATGGGAAGATGTTGAGGGCTGGATTTCCAAGGCCTTCGCCGAAAAAGGCTTTTGTGTTTGGGCGGAGGGCGCGGCGAAATGCTTCGGGATCGCCCGCATCGACGAACGTGACCTCAATGCCAAGTTTCTTGATGGTGTGGCGGAAGAGGTTGTAGGTGCCGCCATAGAGTTGGGCAACGGAGACGATATGGTCGCCGGCCCCGGCGATGTTGAAGATCGCGTTGGCGATCGCGGCCGCACCCGAGGCGTGGGCGAGGGCGCCACTGCCGCCTTCGAGCGCCGCGACGCGCTGCTCAAACACGTCGGTCGTCGGGTTCATCAGCCGCGTGTAGATATTTCCCATTTCTTTCAGGGAAAATAGATTGGCGGCGTGTTCGGTGTCGCGGAAGCAGTAGCTGCTGGTTTGGTAGATCGGCACGGTGCGCGAGCCGGTGGTGGGGTCCGGCACTTGGCCGGCGTGAAGGGCTTTGGTGCCCAGTCCTTTGTAGTTCATTGGAAATGGATTAATGCGTGGAGGGCGTCCGGCATTTGTGGATAACGGCGCAACGGCCGCTATTCGCCGATGATTTTAACGAGCACACGTTTGCGGCGGAGTCCATCGAACTCCCCATAGAAAATCTGCTCCCATGGCCCGAAGTCGAGCTTACCGGCGGTCACGGCGACGACGACCTCGCGGCCCATGATTGTGCGCTTTAGGTGGGCGTCGGCGTTGTCCTCGCCGGTACGGTTGTGATCGTATTGCGCATGAGGTTTTTCTGGTGCGATCTTTTCGAGCCAACGTTCGAAGTCGGCGTGCAGGCCGGACTCATCGTCGTTGATGAAAACGCTCGCGGAGATGTGCATGGCATTGACCAGGCAAAGTCCTTCTTGGATATTACTTTCTAGAAGACAGGCCGTGACCTGATCAGTGATGTTGAGGTACGCGCGGCGGCGGGGAATCTCGAACCAGAGCTCCTTGCGGTAGGATTTCATGGAGGTGTGGAGCGTAGGCTTCGGCGTAGGAAAATCGAGCACCGGTTTCCAAGGGTGAGGGCGACGCAGGGGGCCTATTATAAGAATTTCTAACAATGATCGGTTTGCGGCACGAAATTTTCTAATTTCAGAGGGAAAAGGCGGTCGCAAAAAATGCGTTGCGATCGGCAATCGGTGCGCTGCCCATGTCGCTTGGCCTCGGTTAAGGTAGGCTTGTGATCAAGCCCCTCTCTTCAATCCAATCCACACTCGACGCCAACGAGGCCGTCGCAAATGTTGCTTACCGGGTTTGCGAGCTCTTCGCAATCTACCCGATTACGCCCTCGTCGCCGATGGGCGAGTGGGTCGATGAATGGTCGGCCAAAAAGAAGAAAAACCTCTGGGGGCACACCCCCGAGGTCATCGAGCTCCAGTCCGAAGGTGGCGCGGCCGGTGCCGTGCACGGCGCCCTCCAGGCCGGTGCGATCTCGGCGACGTTTACCGCGTCGCAGGGCCTCCTGCTCATGATCCCGAATCTCTACAAGATCGCGGGTGAGCTCCATCCTTTCGTGATTCACGTCACGGCCCGTGCGCTCGCTTCGCACGCGCTCTCGATTTTCGGCGATCACTCCGACGTCATGGCCTGCCGCCAGACCGGCGTGACGATGCTCTGCTCCAATTCGGTGCAGGAAGCGCACGATTTCGCTGCCATCTCCCACTCGGTCACGCTCAAGACCCGCGTGCCGATCATGCATTATTTCGACGGATTCCGCACCTCCCACGAGGTCCAGAAGATCTCCATGCTCAGCGACGACGACGTCCGCAGCATGATCGACATGGACACCGTGAAGACCTTCCGCGAGAACGCCCTCACGCCGGACCGCCCCTCCATCCGCGGCACCGCCCAGAACCCCGACGTGTTCTTCCAGGCTCGTGAGGCTTGCAATCCGTACTACAACGCCGTGCCCGCCGCCATGCAGGCCGCGTTCGACGACTTTGCCGCCCGCACCGGTCGCAAGTATAATCTGTTCGACTACGAGGGCGCTCCCGATGCCGATCGCGTGATCGTCACGATGGGCTCCAGCACCGACACCGTCGCCGAGACCGTCGCCTACCTCAACGCCAAGGGCCAGAAGACCGGCGTTGTCACCGTGCGACTCTTCCGCCCGTTCGATGCCGCCGCCATGCTGGCCGCGCTGCCGAAGACCGTGAAGAGCATCGCCGTCCTCGACCGCACCAAGGAGCCCGGCGCGCTCGGCGAGCCGCTCTTCCAAGATGTCGCCACCGCTCTCTACGAGAGCGATCGCTGCGGCAAGATCTCCATCATCGGCGGCCGCTATGGCCTCGGCTCGAAGGAATTCACGCCTGCGATGGTTAAGGCCATCTTCGACGAGCTCTCCTCGGCCAACCCGAAGAAGCGCTTCACCGTCGGCATCAACGACGACGTCACCGGCCTCTCCCTCCCGTACGACGAAACCTTCGACATCGAGAGCGCCGACACCCGTCGCGCGATGTTCTTCGGCCTCGGTGCAGACGGCACCGTCGGCGCCAACAAGAACTCCATCAAGATCATCGGCGAAGGCACCGAGCTCTTCGCCCAGGGCTACTTCGTGTACGACTCGAAGAAGTCCGGCGCGATGACCGTCTCGCACCTGCGTTTTGGCCCGAAGCCGATCCGCGCTCCGTACCTCATCAGCCAGTCCGACTTCGTCGCCGTCCACCACTTCCCGTTCATGGAACGCATCGAAGTGCTGGCCCAGGCCAAGGTCGGCGCCACGCTGCTCATCAATCTCGCCGTGTCGGCTGACAAGGTGTGGGACCATCTGCCCCGCGAAGTGCAGGCGACCATCATCGAGAAGAAGCTCAAGCTCTACGCGATCGACGCCTACTCGGTGGCCCGCGCCGCCGGCATGGGTGGCCAGATCAATACCGTGATGCAGACCTGCTTCTTCGCTCTCGCTGGTGTGCTCCCCCGCGATGAGGCCATCGCTGCCATCAAGGCGGCGATCAAGAAGACCTACGGCAAGAAGGGCGATGCCGTCGTGGCCAAGAACCACGCCGCCGTCGATGCCTCTCTTGCCTCCCTCCACGAGATCAAGGTCCCGGCCGCCGTTACGACCACGACTCCGCGCCAGCCTGTCGTGGGTGATGCCGCGCCAGATTTCGTCAAACGCGTCCTCGCGGTGATGATGGCCGGCGACGGCGATCGTCTGCCCGTCAGCGCCTTCACGCCCAACGGCACCTTCCCGCTCGCCACGACCAAGTGGGAAAAGCGCAACATCGCGCTGGAAATCCCCACCTGGGATGCCTCGCTCTGTATCCAGTGCAACAAGTGCGTCATGGTCTGCCCGCATGCGGCCATCCGCAGTGCAGCCTACCCGAAAGCCATCGGCGATACCGCGCCCGAGGCGTTCAAACGCACCGATCTCCGCGCCAAGGAACTCCCCGGCTACAACTTCACCATCCAGGTCGCTCCTGAGGATTGCACCGGCTGTACGCTCTGCGCCCAGGTCTGCCCGGCCAAGGACAAGACCGACCCGAAGCGCAAGGCCCTCATGATGGCCTCGCAGCCTCCGCTGCGCGAGCAGGAGAGCAAGAACTGGGACTTCTTCCTCACCCTCCCGCCGGCTCCCGCCGTGTTGCTCCAGGACAACGTCAAGGGCACGCAATTCCGCCAGCCCCTGTTCGAATTCTCCGGCGCCTGCACCGGCTGCGGCGAGACCCCGTACATCAAGCTGCTCACCCAGCTCTACGGCGACCGCCTCCTCGTGGCCAACGCCACCGGGTGCTCCTCCATCTACGGCGGTAACCTGCCGACCACGCCCTACACCACGGACGCCAACGGCCGCGGCCCGGCTTGGTCCAACTCGCTCTTCGAGGATAACGCCGAGTACGGTCTCGGTATTCGCGCGGGCGTCGACCAGCTCGAAGTCCAGGCATACCGCCTCCTCGGCGAAGTCGCCGGCCTGCCCGCCGCCCTCGTTGAAGCCATTCGCTCCGCCGACCAGACCACCGATGCCGGCATCGCCGCGCTCCGTGCGAAGGTCGCCGAGTTGAAGGGCCTCCTCGCTGGCGCCACGGAGCAAAACGCCAAGTCGCTCCTCCAGCTCGCCGACTACCTCGTCAAGAAATCCGTCTGGATCCTCGGCGGTGACGGCTGGGCCTATGACATCGGCTTCGGTGGCCTCGACCACGTCTTCGCAAGCGGCCGCAAGGTCAACATCCTCATCCTCGACACCGAAGTGTATTCGAACACCGGTGGCCAGTGCTCCAAGTCCACCCCGATCGGCGCCATCGCCAAGTTCGCGGCGGGCGGCAAGGAGACCGGCAAGAAGGATATCGGCATGATCGCCGCCAGCTACGGCAACGTCTACGTCGCCAAGGTCGCCTTCGGCGCCAAGGACACGCAGACCGTGCAGGCCTTCATCGAGGCTGAGCGCCACCCCGGCGTCTCCGTCATCATCGCTTACTCGCACTGCATCGCGCACGGCTACAACCTCGCCAGCGGTCTCTCCCAGCAAAAGATGGCGGTCGATACCGGCTACTGGCCGCTGTACCGCTACGACCCGGCTCGCATCGAAAAGGGCCAGTCGCCGATGGTGCTCGACAGCGCTGCGCCGAAGACCCCCGTCAGCGAATTCATGGGCAATGAGCTCCGCTTCAAGGCGCTCTCCAAGATGAATCCCGAGCAGGCTGCCGCCCTTGCGCAGCGCGCTCAGGAGGCCGTCTCGGCTCGCTTCGCCGGCTATCAGCACCTCGCGGCAGCCTCGGCTCCGAAGCCCACTGAGGCTCCGGCCGCTCCGGCTCCCACGCCCAAGCCTGGCGCCTAAGCTTCGGTCCTTCTCTAGATCTCAAGAGTGCGCAGCTCACGCTGCGCACTCTTTTTTTGCCTAGTTGGGTTGCCCGTTGCCGCTGTGCGAATCCCTTGCGGATAACCCCATGAACCTCACCGCCTCTTACCTCGGGCTGACGCTCAAAAACCCGATCATCCCCGGTGCGTCGCCTCTCGCGGACAATCTCGACAATGTCCGTCGCCTTGAGGATGCCGGTGCCCCTGCGCTTGTGCTCCGCTCCCTTTTCGCCGAGCAGATCGAGGGGAACCAGATTGCCGTCGACCGCCACATCACGCGATGGCAGGACACGTTTGCCGAAGCCACCAGTTTCTTCCCTCGCATGGACGAGTACGACTTTGGCCCCGATGAATACTTGGGCCACATCGCCAAAGTGAAAGCGGCCACGCGGCTTCCGATCATCGCCTCGCTCAATGGCACCAATCTCGGGTCCTGGATCGAGTACGCTCGCGATATCGAGCGAGCCGGCGCTTCCGCCCTTGAGCTCAACACCTTCATCACGCCGACCAATGCCCTCGCGATGTCCTCCGAGTTGGAAAATCGTGTCGTCGAGATCGTCGCTGCCGTGCGCAAGGTCGTTCGCCTGCCCATCGCCGTGAAGCTCTCGCCTTACTATACTTCGGTGATTCACTTCGCCCGCCGGCTCCAGGCTGAGCGCGTCGATGGACTTGTCCTTTTTAACCGTTTCTTTCAGCCGGAAATCGATCTCGATGCACTGGAGGTCGTGCCACGTCTCGATCTGTCCACCTCAGAGGACCTGCGGCTTCGGTTGCGCTGGCTTGGACTGATGCGCGATCAGGTCGATCTCAGTCTCGCGTGCTCCGGCGGCGTGCACACCCCCGACGAAATTGTCAAAGCGCTCTTCGCCGGCGCCAATGCCGTGCAGGTCGTTTCCGAATTGCTCACTCGCGGGCCGGGACGCTTCGCCGAGCTGCTCAACGGCCTTGAACAGTGGATGGAGGAACATGAGTACGAATCCGCTGGCCTGATGGTTGGTGCCCTCAGTCTGCGCAGTTGCCCCGATTCCGAGGCCTATGAGCGCGGCAATTACCTGCGCACGCTCCAACTCTGGCGCAACTGAGCCGTGCTTCACGCCCGCTCTGATGCGACTTGCTCAGTGTTTGCTTCCCACGCGATGGCGCCGGTTTGACAACTCTGTGTCTGCCTCGCGCAATCGCCACATGGTCGACGACTCCTTTTTTACCCTTGCAGATTTGCGCGCTTGGTCGCGCACCGGCACCTGGCTCGCTGTCGTCGGCCACCCGATCAAGCACTCGCTCAGCCCGACGATGCACAACGCCGCGCTCGCGCAGCTCGCCGCCTCCGATCCGTGGCTGGCCGACTGGCGCTATACGCGTTTTGACATCGATCCCGTCGATCTGCCGGAGGCGTTGACGCTTTTCCGCGAAAAACGTTTCCGCGGGCTCAACCTCACCGTGCCACACAAGGTTATCGCCTTTGACCGCGTGGCCGACATCGATCCCGCCGCCCAGCCCATCGGCGCCATCAACACGCTTTTGCTCACCGACGCGGGGTGGCGCGGTTTCAACACAGATAGCTACGGGGTCGCCTCCGCGCTGCATGCCGATCTCGCCGTCACGCTGCCCGGCGCTCACGTGGTCCTGCTCGGTGCCGGCGGTGCGGCTCGTGGCGCCGCCGTCGAGTTTCTCCGGCAGGGCGTTGCCTCACTCTGGATCGCCAACCGTACTCGCGCCAATCTCGACACGTTGCTCGCCGACCTGCGTCCACTCGTTGGGGTCTCCGCGCTCCATGGGTTTTCTCCTACGGAGATCCCCGCCGATGTTCCCACGGGGGCCGTGGTCGTCAATGCCACCTCGGCCGGTTTGCGCGCCGACGATCCGGCACCTATCGATTTGTCGCTCCTGCCGCGTCCGCGTGCGGTGTTTGACATGATCTATAACCCGCCGCGCACGCCTTTGCTCCGGCAAGCGGAGGCTCTCGGGCTGCAGCATGCGCATGGCCTCTCGATGCTCGCTTATCAAGGCGCCCGCGCTTTGGAGATTTGGAGCGGTATCCCTGCGGCCCGGACTGCGCCGACTATGCTGGTGGCCGCCCGCGCGGTCTTGGGCTTTTGAGTCACGTCTCGTGAGAGACGGGGCTCTATCGGGCTTAATTTTATAAGAAGCCATATATGACGTTAAAAGTGTAATAATCGACTTAATAAGTCATTAGTGGCGCTTTCCATTTAATGCGTCATTTATGGTTCTTTGACTTGATAAAATGGCTTTATAGGCCATAATTGGCGTTATGAGATTTGAGGAATGTGTGGGCGATGATGCGGTGGCGGTCGAGTTGGGCCGTCGCCTGATGGCCATTCGGCTGGCGCAAAATCTCTCCCAGCGCCAACTCGCGGATGCTGCTGGATTGGGGCTACGCACGATCCAACGGCTGGAGCAGGGCGCAGTGGCCACGCAGCTTTCGGGGTTTCTCCGCGTCTGCCGCGTGCTCGGGTTGCTGGCGCGCATTGACCGCATTTTTGAAGAGCCGCCACCGAGCCCGATTGAGCAGTTGAAACTGAGCGAGCGCCGCCGTCGGCGGGCCTCCGGTCGGCGCAAGCCGTCCGTGGTGTCGGAGGATGCGTGGACGTGGGGGCAGTCGTCATGATCGCCCGCGTCAGACTTTGGGGCCGCGACATCGGTGCCGTCGCGCAAGGCGAGGGCGATGCGGTGGCGGCGTTTCAATACGCGCCGGATTTCGTCCGCTCGGGTATCGAGGTCTCTCCGCTCGCGATGCCGTTGTCGTCGCAGGTGTACCAGTTCCCGACATTGGCGCCGCGCTCTTTCCACGGGCTTCCGGGGCTGCTCGCCGATTCTCTACCCGACAAGTTTGGCAACGCACTCATTGATGCCTGGCTCGCCCGGCAGGGACGCGCGGCGGCGAGCTTTGGCGCGGTCGAACGTCTCTGCTACACGGGTACGCGTGGTATGGGTGCGTTGGAGTTTTCTCCGGAGATGGGGCCGCGTGCGCAAAAGGCCTCGAAGATCGAGATTGATGCGCTGGTCGATCTCGCCTCCGAGGTGCTGGCGAATCGCGATGCCTTGACCGGGAGCTTCCAGCCACAGTCGCGCGAGAAGGCGTTGACCGACATCCTTCGCGTGGGCACTTCCGCCGGCGGCGCGCGTGCCAAGGCCATCATCGCTTGGAATGAACAGACGCAGGAGGTGCGGTCCGGGCAGGTTCGCGCAGGCGAGGGCTTCGAGTACTGGTTGCTAAAGTTCGACGGTGTGCAGCGCAACCGGGACAAGGAGCTCGACGACCCGGAGGGCTTCGGCGCCATCGAATACGCGTATCACCTGATGGCGCGGGCCGCTGGCATCGAGATGAACGATTGCCGTTTGCTCGAAGAAAACGGTCGCCGCCATTTCATGACGAAGCGCTTCGATCGGCTGCCCGACGGCGAAAAGCTGCACATGCAGTCTCTCGGCGCCCTCGCGCACTATGATTTCAATGAGGCCGGGGCTCATTCCTACGAGCAGGCCTTGCTCGCGATGCACAAGCTCGCGTTGCCACCGGCGCAGATTGAGCAGCAGTTCCGGCGGATGCTTTTCAACGTCGTCGCGCGTAATCAGGACGACCATGTGAAAAATATCGCCTTTCTCATGGATCGCTCCGGGCGGTGGTCGCTGTCGCCGGCCTTCGACGTATGCTACAGCTACAATCCAGGCGGTGCGTGGACCGCAACGCATCAGATGAGCATCAACGGCCGGCGCGACGGGTTTTCCCGCGCGGATTTTTCCGCCTGCGCCAAGATCGGCTTGCTCAAGAAAGGCCGCAGCGACGCGATTCTCGACGAGGTGCGTGCGGCTGTCGCCCGCTGGCCGGAGTTTGCCGCTGTCGCGAAAGTTTCTCAGGAGAAGACTGCGGCCATCGCCCGCGCCCACCGGCTATCGCTCTAGTTGAGCGACGCTTGGGGTGTCTGCTTCTCCACTCGTCGCCGCTTTGCAAAGCATCGTGGCAGTCGTCTCGTCTGGGCAGAGTAGGGCTCCCACGGTGACGAGATAGTCTGGCACACCGGTCTTCGGCCAGTGGAGTGTGATGCCCGCGAGAATCTCAGTGAGTGTGGAGACGTCAAAGCCGACCGATTCGAGGGAGTAGCGTAGGTGCTTGGGGGCTCGGCACGGTTTGCCCTCGCACCGTGTGCAGGTGGCGCAGGCGGCGCATTGCCCTGCGATGAGAGCTGTCGTGCGTGCGTGACGCGATTCCAGTGTCCGCAGCCATTCGCCAAATTTCAGTCGTGCCGCGAGGAAGTGTTTCAACAACTCACTCTGGGTTGTGCCGGGTGCCAGCCAGAGCTGGCGGCAGACGATCACGGCATGCGTCCACGCGGGGAAGGCGTCCATTGGCGGATTGTTGAATGGCGGGCAGGACCACACTCGACCGTGGTTTTCGCAGGATTGGCAGTAGCCTTGGACACGCGCTGGATCGAAGTGGCGCATGAGGGCGGCTTGTGGCGCGACGACGGCGCGTGGAGTGTCGAAGCGGGGCTCGCGTTTCATGGGCCGCTCACTCAGGCGTCGAATAGTTTCAGCTCAGTAGCCGAGCCCGTTGAGGTCGATGATGCCCTCGGGCCAACCGCCGCGTCCGCCGCCGTGGACATAGATCATCCGGTGTGTGTCCCAAAACGGATCGCGGTCCGGGTGCACCGGGTGGCGGCGGTTGACGAACCGGTTGCACACCTCGACGGCGCCCATCTTCCTGTAAAACTCCGGCACGCCGGTTTGCCAGAGCGCGAGAGGGAATCGCCCCTCGTCCACCTGTTTCAAGATGGTCTGCACGGCGCGTTGGCCGAGCCCCATGCCGCGGCATTCTGGCAAAGTGCAGACACTCGCCAGAGCCAGCACACGCAGCTCGCCATGCTCGGTGCGCACGATGCGTGGAAACCCCTGCGCTGTGGCGACGATGCGTCCCTTGCTTTCTACGGCAGCGATGAATCGCTCCGGCCGCTCATTCTCCGGGTCGATCTCCAGGCACTGGGACTCGTCGAGTGCCGGTGGCCAAACGATGGCGCACAGTGCGCGTACACCCAGGATCGTCCCCGCGGGCAGTTGATCTACATAACCGGAGAGTAGGCGGAAGTTTTCCACATGGCCCATGCCACCGCTGGAGTGCTTCATGTCAAAGCCTGTCATGGATGCGCGGCTCAAAAATAGCTGGTTCGCGGCGAATCACGGGCAAGCCGGTGACGATGCTGGTCTCAGCGCCGGTGCCTCGCCACGGATATCGATGTGAAGCGGACGCTTACTTTTTGGCTTCGCCGATCAGGTCGGCGTAGCTGATGAGCTGGATGTGGCGGCGTGCGATGATCTCGCGGATGCGCGGGCTGGTGAAGAGGCGCGTGATGCCATCGCGGTCGGCGGCGACATTGGGGTACCAGGGAAGGGCGTGCATTGCTTGCATCTCTGGGGAGTTGTCACCCGGATGCTCAAGGAAGAACCAGGTGCCGGGCGTGGCGTTTTCCAAGTGGGCGGCCATCGCATCTTCTTTTTGTGCTGCGGTCGTCTTGGGCCATTCGCCGAGGTCGCCCAGCCAGCGTACGCCGTCGGGTTTAAAAGGCAGTCCGTACTCGTTGGAGAGCTTCTGAAGGATTGGCTGCAGCTCAGGCGTCGCCTGCGGATGGAACATGTGCGTGGAGAGGTGCGTGAGATGCTTGATGTGACGGCGGGCGAGTTCGATTTGGGCGCGCAGCTCGCGCTCGATTTCATCCGGGCGCGCGTCGCCGAAGCAGCCGCTGCCGGGCTTACCAGGCTCGCCGACATTCGGGTAGAAATAGCCGTCGGCGTCGACGAGGCTGGGGGCGCTGGTTAACGGTCCCCATTTCAGACCGTCCCACTCGCTGGTGAGCGTCAGGTGCACGCCGACGTCGAGTCCGGGGTTTTCGTCGAGTAGGGTGATGGCTTCGCGAAACCATGGGCCGGGAACGATGACCTCGGCGCTGCGTACGATGCCGTTGCGGTAGCAGTCGACGATGGCGGCATTGGCGGAATGGCAGGACCCCATGTCGTCGGCGCGCACGAGGAGGCGGATCGCGTCGGGGGAGTCGGTTGCCGGTGCGGCGGCTGCTGCTTGTACAGGCATGCTGCTTGTGCAGGCGGCAATCAGACCGGCGGCGAGCAGACTGCGGCACCAGCCATGACGAAGAATGCCGAAATGAATCGACGGGGTGGAGAAAAACGAGGGGCGAACCATAACTGAAAACACAACGGCACAAACCACGCTTGCGAGCGATTTATCATGGTACGCAGCAGGGGAGCCAACGCCGGTACTGTGAGGGCTTCGCTGTCTCGGGGCCGTGCGGGGGACGGTGGAGAAACTCCCGCTGCGGCTAGGCGTGACTGCAATGCTCCGGACCCTTGCCTCCCACGCATAGCTGTCGGCGTCTGTCTTCTCGGGTGGCAAGTGATAGCAACATGCTGTCAGCGAGATGATGTTCGAGACGGTTAATGGGCGGCTGCAACGCTCCTGCTGGAGGTGACTATGGCTTCATAGTGCAGGATGGCGGCATGCTCTGTTGTCCCACACTCCTCCTCGTTCTGCCCCGCGCAGGCTGCGGATTTTCCCCATGAGACATGCTCTCGCAGTTCTCGCCATGGTGGGCGCCATACTTGCCAGTCCGTGGCTTGCCATCCGCGTCATCGCCGCAGAGGCGGGCCCCGAGCGGGCGTCTGTCATCAAGGCCTCCGGTGTGATCAAGCCATGTGTCGGGGCTGAGGTCCGCGTGGGCTCCCGGCTTTCGGGTGTGGTGAAGCGCCTGCATGTCCAGGTGGGCGATCCGGTCAGTCCGGGGCAGCGTCTGGCCGAGCTCGATGATCGCGAATTACTCGCCAGACTTGATGAGGCCAACGCAAACCACCGGCTCGCGCTCGCGGAGCTGCGTTATGCGTCCTCGAATTTGGAGCGTCAGCGCTCGATCGCGGCGGCGCGGGTGATTTCTGCCGGCGATCTAGATCTCGCCGAACGCGCCTTTGCCGTCGCCGAGCAGAAAGTCGCGGCCATGCAGGCCGCTGCGGAGTATGCCAGGGTTCAGCTCGATTACTCCGTGATTCTGGCGCCCATTGGCGGTGTCGTGGCTTCCGTCGCCACGCAGGAGGGTGAAACCGTTTCCGCCAGTTTTACCACTCCGACATTTGTCACGCTCATCGACCTCGGCCGCCTGGAGGTCTGGGCCTATGTCGACGAGACCGACATCGGCCGGATCGAGCTGGGACAGCACGCGACGTTTACGGTCGACACGTATGGCGACGCATCGTTCGCGGGCACGGTCACCGCCATTTATCCCAAGGCGGAGATCCGAGACAACGTGGTCAACTACATCGCCGTCGTGCGCTTCGAGCCGCAGCCCGGCCGGATACTTCGCCCAGATATGACGGCCTTCGTCCGCATCGCCCTGCCGACTGATGAGCCCCATCGCGCCTCCATAGTCCCTTCACCATGATAGAACTCGAACACATAGAAAAGACCTACGCCCGCGCCGGCGATACGCCGGTGCGCGCTCTGGCAGGAGTCTCGCTGAGCATCGCGCGCGGCGAATTTGTCGCCATCATCGGCACCTCAGGCTCGGGAAAATCGACCCTGATGAACATCATCGGTTCGCTCGACCAGCCCACGTCCGGCCGGTACCGCTTTGAGCAGACCGACGTAGCCCGGCTCGATTTCGCCGAGCAGGCGCGTTTTCGCAACCGGCACCTCGGGTTCGTCTTTCAGGCGTTCCACCTGCTGCCGCGGGCGAGCGCACTGGAGAACGTCGAGTTGCCGCTCCTCTACGCCGAAAAGGAGCCGCCCGCCGGCGCCGGGCGACGTGCCCTGACGGCGGTCGGGCTCGCGGAGCGCATGCACCATACGCCACGCGAACTTTCTGGCGGCCAGCAGCAGCGTGTCGCCATTGCCCGCGCTCTCGTCAACGAGCCGGAGCTGATCCTGGCCGATGAGCCCACGGGCAATCTCGATCCGCAATCCACCCTCGATATCCTCGATCTCTTTGAGCGCCTCAATCGTGGAGGCCGGACCATCGTGCTCGTCACCCACGATCCGCGCGTGGCGGCGCGCGCCCGGCGCGTGATCCGCATCGACGCGGGCCGCGTCGCCTCCGATGAGGTGCGTGAGCTTTCTCCAACTCCAATTGTGGAGGGCGTGCGATGAACTCCGGACGACTTTTCCGAGACAGTCTTCGCTCGCTGGGGCGGCATCGCCTGCGTAGCGCGGCGATCATGGCTGGGAGCCTGATTGGCGTGGCCGCGTTGACCTTCGTCCTCGACGTCGGTCAGGGCATCCGGCGCAAGATGCTCACCACCGTCGAGCAGCTGTTTGGCGATTCTTCGGTGGTGGTCGTCGCTGGCGGCATGCAACTGATCGACGGCCCAAGGCCCGATGCCGCCCGGTTGACGATCGACGACATCGCCGCAGCGGCCGCCGTCGCCTCGTCGGTGATCGATTGGGACCCTCAACAGGTGCAGATCTCGCCGGTGCGCCGCGCGGGTGCCACGGCCACCGTGCGAGTGCTTGGGCAGTCGGAGCGCGCGGAGAAAGTCTGGTCGCGCACGGTGTCGCGCGGCCGCTTCATCGATGCCTCGGATGTGCAGCGACGCGAGCGTGTGGCTCTCGTCGGAGAGACGGTCGTGCGCGATGTGTTTGGTGGTGCGGATCCACTCGGGGCCGAAATCATGATCGGGTCGGTGCCTTTTACGGTCGTCGGCGTACTGGAGCGCTTCGGCACCGATCTCCACGGCATGGATCGGGACAACGAGATCGTCGTGCCCATCTCCACGCTCATGCGCCGGCTCGCGAACGTTGACACAATCAGTGTCGCAAAATTCCTCGTGGCGTCGCCCGACAAGACCGCGGCTGCGTCGGCGCAGATCCGGGCGGCACTTCGTGGCCGGCATGCACTGGGCAACGGTCAGCCCGACGATTTCACGCTGCTCACGCCTACGGAGATCCGGCAGCTCTTGGACAAGATGCGGCGCATCGTCACCCTGTACCTACCGATCGCGTCGCTCGTTGTCCTGCTGGTTGCGGGGCTCATCGCGGCGACGCTGATGGCTGGTGCCGTCAACGCCCGCGTGGGTGAAATCGGGATGCGGCGCGCGATCGGGGCGCGTCCAGGCGACATCGGCCGGCAGTTCGTGGCCGAAAGTGCAGTCACGATGCTCGGCGGCGGCATCCTGGGGGGGTTGCTCGGCAGCGTGGCGGCGCAGTTGTTGTCTCAACGGCTCGACATGGGCTCGGTGTTGTCGGTCTGGGTCGCACTCCTCGGGCTGGGACTGGCGTTGCTCACCGGACTGCTGGCAGGGGTGGTGCCCGCCCTGCGCGCGGCGCGACTTCGCCCGGTGGATGCGTTGCGATGAGACTTCGCCGACGCCTGCGCTCCACGCTCCATCCGCTCCGGGCATATCCGTTGCGCACGGCTTTGGCGCTTTCTGGCATCGCGGTCGGGGTCGCCGCGTTTCTTGTTGCGCAGGCAATCGGCGCGGGGGCCCAGTTGGAGATGGATCGGGCCGTCGAGGCGTTTGGCACCGATCTCCTTCTGGTGAAGCCCCTGCCGGTGAAGGTGCGCGCAGATCGGCGGCAGTTTGCAGGTTTTGCCACGACGCTTCAGCCTGAGGATGTCGTGGCGATTGCCGCGCTGCCGTCGATCCGTGCGGCAGCCCCAGCCATCGAGGAATCGGTGCGCGTGAAGGCGGGCGCCATCGCCGTCCGGACGAAGGTGCGTGGGACCACCGAGGCTTATTTGCGGCTGCGTCGTTTCGTCGTGGCGGAAGGGCGGTTCCTTTTGCCAGAGGACGAGTGCGCTGCCGGTCGCGTGGCCGTGCTCGGGGCGAGCGTGGCGCGGGCGCTGTTTCCCGAGGGAGGCGCTGTCGGCCGTGAGCTTCGTGTCCGCGGCGTGCCCTTCGAGATTGTCGGGACGCTCGCACCCAAGGGGGCGACGACGGATAGTGCCGACCAGGATAACCAAGTGCTCGTGCCGATTTCCACTGCGTTGCGCCGGGTATTCAATGCCCGGTGGCTCACCTCGGCCTATGTGGGTGTTGCGGAGCCGTCGGCCATGGACGAGGCGGAAACGGCTGTCGCGACGCTTTTGCGCGCGAGGCATCGGCATGGCTCGGGCGAGTGGACGGATGATTTTGCCGTGCAGAACACGGTCAAAACCCGCGCCGCGCAGAGCGAGCTCACGGCCGCGCTGGGCCGCTACGGTTCGGGGCTCGCGCTGGTCGCCCTCTTCGTCGGCGGAGCGGGCATGCTGGCGCTGATGCTGCTCTCCGTGCGTGAACGCACCGGCGAGATCGGCCTGCGTATGGCGATTGGCGCGCGCCCGCGTGACATCCTTTTCCAGTTTCTCGCCGAATCGGGGATACTCGCGGTCGCCGGTTGGATGGTCGGCGTCGTGCTCGGCGGGTTGGGCACGGTTGCTGTCGCGTTGGGCACTGGGTGGACGATTGTCGTGCCGGCCCAGTCTGGGGTGATCGCGTTGGCGATAGTCGTTGCCATTGGCATCGGATTTGGGGCGCTGCCGGCGGGGCGTGCGGCCCGGATACCTCCGGTGAAGGCGATCGCTTCGGCATAGTGCGCACGGGCATCTCCGTGGTTGTCTTTGGTGGGGGAGGCCGGAAGGCTGCGGCTTCTTTTATGAGCAGCCTCCTTCGTGTAACTGTACTCCTGTGGCTGGTGGTCGCGACGGCGTTCGCGGCACGGCCTTTCGCACAAGAATCCAGCGACCTCCCGGCCGATCCGGCAGCACGCTTCGGCACGCTGCCCAACGGCGTGCGCTATGTGATCCGCGCCAATGCCGAGCCGAAGGGGCGCGCTGCGCTTCGCTTCGTCGTGCTGGCGGGCTCCTTCATGGAAACCGAGCGCGAGCGCGGCATCGCCCACTATCTGGAGCATATGTCGTTCAACGGAAGCACGCACTATGCGCCGGGCACTTTGGTGGAGTTTTTCCAGCGCCTAGGCATGAACTTCGGCGGAGATACCAACGCGTACACTTCGTTTGACCGCACGGTGTACATGATCGATCTGCCGGACACGAAGGCTGAGACGCTCGCCGAGGGCTTTCGCGTGTTTTCTGACTACGCCGGAGGACTGCTGCTGGAGCAGAAGTCGGTGGAGAAGGAGCGCCCGATCATCCTGGCTGAGATGCGCACGCGCGACACCGTCCAGTACCGGATGATGATGGCGACGCTCGGATTCGCGCTGCCCGACACGCTGCTGAGCCAGCGCATGCCGATCGGCGCGAAGGAGGTGATCGAACAGGTGCAGCGCGAGGATTTCGTGCATTTCTACAACACGTGGTACCGCCCCGAGCGCATCGCGGTGGTGGCTGTCGGCGATTTTGATCCGGCTCAGGTGGAAAAACAACTCGCCGAGGCGATGGCACCGGTGGCGGACCGTGCGCCGGCCCTGCCCGATCCGAATCCAGGCAGCCTCGCCAGGTTTGAGGGCGTGCGCGCGTTTGCTCATTTCGAGCGCGAGGCGCCTGCCACCACGGTGTCGATCATGGCGCTCTCGCCGTACGCGAAGGAGGCCGATACGCGCGCAAACCGGTTGAAATACCTGCCGCGCGGGCTGGCGCTGGCGATGGTCAACCGTCGTCTGGCGATCCTCGCCAAGCAGGAAGGCGCACCGTTTCTCGGTGGACAAACCAGCGTGCAGGAGGTGCTCGATTTCTACCGCGAGGCCACTATCGAGTTGATGTGCAAACCGGACCAGTGGCAGGCCGCGCTGGGCGTCGCCGAGCACGAGCTGCGGCGCGCGCTGGAGCACGGTTTCCAAAAGGCCGAGCTCGCCGAGGCTGTCGCCAACATGCGGGAGGGTTTGGAAAACGCCGTAAAGACGGCCAGCACCCGCCGCTCGCCCGATCTCGCGATGGCGATCTCGGATAGCGTGGCCGACGACAATGTCTTCACCTCGCCCGAGACGGACCTCGCGCTCTACGCACCGCAGCTCGCCGAGGTGACGCCCGAGACCTGCACCGAGGCGCTGCGGAGTGCCTGGGCCGTGCCGCAACGCCATGTGCTCGTCGTGGGCAACGCGCAAATTGAGGGCGACGCCCCGACGGTGGTCGCGCAGGCTTACGAGCGCGCGCATGCCGAGGCGGTCGCGGCGCCGGAAAAGATCGCTGATGCGGCGTTTGCCTACACGGATTTCGGCCCGGCGGGCAACGTGGCGGAATCGCGTCGCGTGGAAGATCTCGATGCCACGCTGGTCACGTTCGCCAACGGCGTCCGGTTCAATTTTAAGAAGACCGATTTCGAGGCCAACCAGGTGCATGTGTCGGTGCGCATCGGCAACGGCCAGCTCGCGGAACCGAAGGACCAGACGGGGCTGTCGGTGTTTGCCACGAGCACGTTTGTGGCGGGCGGACTGGGACGCCACAGCGCGGATGATTTACAGCGCCTGCTCGCCGGCAGGACGCTGGGCCTGAATTTTGCGGTCAACGACGATGCGCTTGTGTTGAGCGGTACGACCAACCGCGAGGACTTGTTGCTGCAGCTTCAGCTGATCGCTGCGCATATCACCGATCCGGGCTACCGGCCCGAGGCGCTCCGACAGATCCGCAAGGCGATCGAGCCATACTACAACCAGCTCGCGCACGTGCCGCAGGGGCCGCTCATGCTCGAAGTGCCGCGCCTGCTGGCGAGCGGCGACGCCCGCTTCGGCCTGCCGCCGCGCGAGGTGTTGCTCAGCCGCACGCAAGAGGAGTCGAAGACGTGGCTGACGCCGCAGCTGGCGGAGGGCGCCGTCGAGGTCGCCATTGTGGGCGATATTGACATCGACGCCACGGTGGCAGCCGTCGCGCGCACGCTGGGTGCGTTGCCCAAGCGCGGCGAGCGTCCGGCCTTCGCGGCCGAGCGCGTGGTGAAGTTTCCCGACGAGCCGTTTTCAAAGGATTTCCAAGTGGACACGCAGATCCCGAAGGCCGTCGTGGCGATTTACTGGCCGACGACCGATGGAAACGACATCAAGCTCGCGCGTCGCCTGCGCCTGCTCACGGATGTGCTCAGTGATCGTCTGCGCGTGAAGGTGCGCGAGGAGATGGGCGAGGCCTACGGCTGGCACGCGGGCTGTGAGGCCGGCGAAACCTATCCCGGCTACGGCTACATTTTCGCGAGCACCGTGGTGTCTCCCGAAAAGACCGAGGCCGTGCAGCAGGCCATCCTCGCCGCTGCGGACGATCTCCAGAAAAACGGTGTGACGGACGACGAGCTGACACGTGCGAAGCTGCCCGTGTTGACCGCGCTGCGCGAGAGCGCCCGCACCAACGGTTACTGGCTCGGCCAGGTGCTCGACCGGGCGCAGGAAAAACCGGCGCTTCTCGACTGGTGCCGCACGCGTTACTCGGACAACGAGGCCATCACGAAGGCGGAGCTCGATGCGCTCGCGAAGCAGTATTTCGTCCCTGCGCGGGTTTGCCGCGTGGTTTCCCGTCCGGCTGCGGCCCCGGCCGTCAGTGCTCCGGTGCCGGCGAAATAACGCCGTGTCGCGAGAGACTGGGCACGCAGGTGCGTCTCAGTCTCTCGGCTACGGCGTTGCTGGGCGCGTGAGGAAGTAGTGCCACTTTCCGCTTTCGAGAAACTGGCGGGCGATGTTGAAGCCGGACTTCTGGTAGCAGCGGAGCGCGCGCAGATTGGCGGTCTCGGTGCAGAGGCTGAAAAACGGTGGGCGGAGGGTTGATGTGATTTCGCCGATGGCCAGCGCCAGTGCGCGTGAGCCGATTCCCTGTCCGAGCAGTTCGGGGACGCCGATGAGCAGGTCGAGGTCGGCTCCGCCAGCGGCGATTTCGTGGAGCCCAGCCTCGTCGAGTTCGTGGCGGGTGAGCACGTGCCAGCGGAGGAAGCCGACCGGCCTGGCGTCGGCGAAAATCATGCGCACATCGCGGGGAGCGGCGGAGCCGAGTGCGTCGGCCAGTGTGGTTTCACCCCACCATTGGGTCACGTGGGGCGCTCGTAGCCAGCGTTGGAGCTCGGGTTCGTGGAGGCCCGCGTCGTAGGCAGTCAGCGTGACGGCGGGCATGGCTTCGGAGTGTGGAGACGTTGCGCCCGGCTATTTGCGGACGGTGAGCAGCTCGCAGTGCACGGCGCGCTTGGCTGCGGGATCGTAGGTGACGATGGCGCCGGAGAGGCGCACGTCGCCTTCGGCGATTTCGAAGCGGCGCGGCATGCCGTCGAGGAAACGTCCGAGCACGGGTTTGATCTCGCGGCCGATCACACTGGCAAACGGGCCGGTCATGCCGACGTCGCACATGAAGGCGGTGCCTTGCGGAAGGACGGCGGCATCGGCCGTGGCGACGTGCGTGTGCGTGCCGAGGACGGCGGCGGCGCGTCCGTCGAAGTACCAGCCCATGGCTTGTTTTTCAGAGGTGGCTTCGGCGTGGATTTCGATGAAGGCGGCATCGGCGAGCCCGGCGCCCACGGTTTTGGCGAGTACGGCGTCGGAGGAAAGGAACGGACATTCGCCTTTCATTCCGATGAAGTTGCGGCCGATGACGGTGAAGACGGCCAGCCGGAAGCCGTTTTTCTCGAGGATGAGGTGGTTGCGTCCCGGGCAGGCGGCCGGGAGATTGGCGGGGCGGCACACGCGGTCGAGGCCGACGATCTCGCCCTCCCAGCCCTTTTGGTCCCAGACGTGGTCGCCGAGGGTGACGGCATCGACCCCGGCGGCGAGGAGGGACTTGGCAATGCTCCCGGTGATGCCGGAGCCGGCGGCGGCGTTTTCGCCATTGGCGATGATGAAATCGAGTTGGTGTTCGGCGCGCAGCGTGGTGGCGCGCTCGATCACGATGTCGCGTCCCGGTTTGCCGACGATGTCTCCGATGAAGAGGAACTTGATCACAGCCCCACGGAACACGGTGCGGCGTGGGGAACCAATCGCAAAGTATCGAGCAGGGGCGGGTGGACTGCGGGCCCGCCCTCTGGAATCGCTCGGGGCACGGTGTTTTTGAAAGGTGTTAAGGGAAAATCGCGTTTTTCTTAAGAGTGTTAAGATATTGATATGTAGTATAATGATTATATTCGCCGTGTTTTTTCGAGAAATGTGAGCGGTTTTTTTGAGCGTTTTCGCGAGTGCCGCATCTACCTCTGTGTAGTCAGAAGCGCCCATAGGGGCGAATAGGTTTAAAGTTCTACGGTTTGCTTGGTGTTAGGTCATATGGGCCGCCTCGAAAGGGGCGGCCCATGTGATTTATAGGGATTGAGTTGTGGGGTCTGGCTGAAAAGCGGGCTTGCTTGGGGCGAGCGCAGGCCTTTCAAACGCCGCCTTGCCTGTAGGGGTGCCTTCCGCGGAAGGCTGAGATTGCGGTGCGACCGACCGTTCGACCCTTGGAACCTGAAACGGATTATACCGGCGAAGGAAACAGTGGCGGCGCTCGGTGCGTCGCGCCTTTCTGACCGGGAGTCCGATTTGGGTCGGGCATCACACAAATGATGCAACTCCCGACACGAATCCCACTCCTCACCGCAGCGTTCGGCCTCTCGGCCGTCTGGCTCGGTGCGGAACCCAGCCCAGCCGTCCCACCCGACGAGGAAATCCTCTCGCTCGACCGCTTTGTCGTCACCGACGTACCGGTCGAGGACTCCATCAACCCGCTTGTGCGCCCGATGCAGAGCGTGTTTGGCGATGGCCGTTCGATTCTGGAGACGCCGCGTGCGGTCTCGACGATCTCGCAGGCGCTCTTGCGCGAACGCGGGATCAATGGCGTGGCCGAGTTTGTCGCCTACGCGCCCGGCAGCTACGCGCCGGCCAGCTACGGCAAGGCCACCATCCCGAATATCCGCGGCGATCTGGCCGAGACGTTCATCAATGGCCAGCGGATCAGTTATAACAACTTCGGCTACGCGCCCTCCTTTAACAACGTCGAGGCGGTGGACGTCGTGCGCGGCCCCGGCTCGGCCATCTACGGCTCCGGCTTTTTCACCGGCGGCTACGTGAACTACGTGACCAAGGCGCCGAAGTTTGCCGCCGAGACGACGGTGACCACGCGCATCGGCACCTGGGTGCCCGAGGGCGGATCGTGGCTCAACGCCTCGTGGCAGATCGACACGACAGCGCCGACCGCCGACGGCAAATCGGCCTGGCGCGTGAGCTACGAAGGCAAGGAGGACGACACCTTTTTCCGCCGCCACGGGGGGCGGGATGACCGCCAGGACTTGTTTGTCTCTTGGATTCGCAAAGTCTCCGACGATCTGACCCTGGAGGCCAACGCCCAGTACATGTGGCAGGCCGCGCCCCAACTTCTCGGCGTCAATCGTCCGACGCAGGCGCTGATCGATCACGGGCTCTACTACACCGGCGACGTTGCCGACCTCGGCTACAACGACGCGACCGGTGCCATCGCGGGCACGATCGACGGAACTACGTTGGTCAAAATCCCCCGCGACGCCACGCTGCTGTCGCCGGGTGATTATTCCAACGCACGCGTCGTGCGCGGCCAGTTCACCGCGACGCTCCAGCTCGGCGATGCGAGCAAGCTCATCAACCGCACGCTCGTCGAGTACGTGGATCGCAAGCGGTACCACGCCTTCGAGTACGCGGAGTATGCGACGCAGTGGACGTCGGAAAATCGCACCGAGTGGCACCGCCAGTTCGAGCTGTTCGGGCAGTCGCATCAGCTCATCGCCGGTGGCACGATCCGCTGGGAAGACCGGCTGAGCTACACCAACTACTACAACGAATACTTCTTCCAGTACGACATCACGCGCGCCAATCGCGTGTTCAGCCACGCGACGGATTATCCCAACTCGTACTGGCCCGGCTACGTCGGGCCCGATGGCAAACTCTTCTTCGCGGCCGCCGACGACTGCCCGGAGACGACGGACTCCATGCTCTGGAATCCCGCCATCTTTGTGCAGGACGACATCAGGCTCACGGACAAACTCTCGCTGCTGGTCGGGTTGCGCGAAGACGCCTTCCTCGCCAAGGCGAGCGATCCGCTCGGCAATCAGACCGGCGCGCCGATCTGGCACGACAAAAACGAGGACGCGGCGCTCTCCTGGAACACCAGCCTCACGTACCGGCTCACGCCCAAAACCTCCCTCTACGCGACCTATCAGAATGCCTACGCGGTGCGCGGCAACGTCACCGGCGGCGGCATCCGCTTGAAAAAACTGAAGCGGACTGACGGCACCAAAATCGGCATCATCGATGCCGACGACTTCAAAAACCTGAGCCGCCTCGCCGAGGTCGGTGCGAAGTTCTCGCTCCTCGATAACAAGCTCTATGCGGGCGTCGCGCTCTACGACCAACGCCGCCAGGAGACGACCTTCCGCGGCAAGGTCGAGGATCTGCGGATCCGCGGCGCCGAGGTGGAGTTCGTCTGCCAGCCGAGCACGCATGTGAATGCGACCTTCAACGTCGCCTACACCGATGGCCGCTACGACGGCGCGACCGCGCTTGGCCAGTCCGGCGGCACGTCGCTCTACAACCTGTACGCGCCCGGTACGGGCCCTGGCGGTCTGGGCAATGGCACCGGCTTCACCTGGGACGAGCTCGTAGGCGATTACCGCATCCCCGGCCTCTCTCGCTGGGTGGTCAACAGCAGCGTCTCGTACCAGTTTGAAAGCGGCTTCGGCGGCGGGCTGGGCGGGAGCTGGCAGAGCGAGCAACCGGGCAATCTGCTCAACGAGTACCACATCCCGGCGCAGATTTTCCTCAACGCGTTCCTCTTCTACCGGCAGCCGAAATGGGAGGTGAATCTCGACATCCTCAACGTGCTGGACCGGCGCAACTGGATCCACAACGGCGACACTTGGTCGAACAACATGCTCGTGTTTCAGGACCTGCCGCTGCGCTTCGAGGGCTACGTAAAATACAAGTTCTGAGCCTGCGCCACGCGCACGGTTTTCGCTTTGCGAGGAGAGCGCCCTTTCACCGGGGCGCTTTCTTTTTGTGCACGAAAAACGGCAGCACGGGGAAGTGCTGCCGTTGAAAGATTGACCGGTGGCGTGGTCCGCTCAGGCGCCGCAGGATTTCAGGAGCCGGTCGAAGAGGTAGCCGAGCAGGCCGGTGACGGGGAGTGTGAGCACCCACGCCCAGACGATGCGCTCGACGACGCCCCATTTCACGGCGCTGAGGCGCTTGGTGGCGCCGACGCCCATGATCGACGTGGAGATGACGTGTGTGGTCGAAAGCGGCACGCCGATTGAGGTGGCGCCGTGGATGATGATGGCCGCGGTCGTCTCCGCGGCGAAACCGTGGACTGGTTGCAGCTTCACCATCTTGTGGCCCATGGTGCGAATGATGCGCCAGCCGCCGGCGGCGGTGCCGGCCGACATCGTGAGTGCGCACGCAATCATGACCCATTTCGGGACGATGAATTCAGGCGTGTGGAGGAAGGTGAGCCAGGCGGGCAGGTCGTTGAAGATGCCGGCGGCGGTGCCGGTGAACAGCGCTAGCGTGATGATGCCCATCGTTTTTTGCGCGTCGTTTGAACCATGGCTGTAGCCCATGAAGCCGGCGCTGAGCAGCTGCGCTTTGCCAAAGATCTGGCCGACGAGGCGCGGCCGCATTTTCCGCAGGACCACGATGAGCA
>Ga0209717_1001382_pt1 | contig 26308 bp, 18 predicted proteins | sample AD_UKC048_MetaG_FD_184418 | JGI IMG/M metagenome (GOLD analysis project Ga0209717, IMG submission 184418) | Active sludge microbial communities of municipal wastewater-treating anaerobic digesters from USA - AD_UKC048_MetaG (SPAdes) (version 2) | ecosystem: Engineered > Bioreactor > Anaerobic >... | reverse complement strand
CAGGTCAGCAGCCGAAAGTTCTCGCAGGCGCTGGGTGCGACGCCGGCGGCTTTGCTGGCCGGTGGTGATCTGGCGCGCGACTTCGACCTGCTGCCGCTGCCGGCAAAGGACGGCCTGGAATGGGCGAAAGCCACGCCGAAGGCCAGGGACGGCGCCTTCGAATCGATGAGCATCGGATTCCGCGGCAAGCAGCTCGCTGCGGTCGAGATCGTCGACAACTTTGCGCAGCGTTCGAGTGACTTTCTCGCAGTTCACTGCCAACGCCGAGATTGCGCCACAAGCCTTCAAGTTCACCGTCCCGAAGGGTGCCGACGTCCTGGAGCAGTGACTTGGCAAGCGCACCGCGACTGCCACAATCCGTCGCATGACGTCGCTGCCCTTGCCGCTGGAAGACACGGTACCTGCCCCGGCGCCCGCAGCCTCCACGGCGGACACCACGCAACCCCTTGCAGAGCGGCTGCGTCCCCACACGCTGGCCGAAGTGATCGGCCAGAAGCACCTGCTGGGCCCCGGCAAGCCGCTGCGCTCGGCGTTCGATTCGGGCCGCCTGCATTCGATGCTCCTGTGGGGCCCTCCAGGGGTCGGCAAGACCACGCTGGCGCGGCTGATGACCGACGCGTTCGACGCCCAGTTCATCGCGATTTCGGCGGTGCTCGGCGGCGTCAAGGACATCCGCGAAGCAGTCGAGCGCGCGCAGGCGGTTCAGCCGAGCGGCCGGCGCACCGTGGTGTTCGTCGACGAGGTACACCGGTTCAACAAGGCGCAGCAGGACGCCTTCCTGCCGCACGTCGAATCGGGCCTGTTCACCTTCATTGGCGCAACCACCGAGAACCCGTCTTTCGAGGTCAACTCCGCGCTTCTGTCGAGGGCCACGGTGCATGTGCTGAAGAGCCTCGATGCGGCCGATCTGGTCGAGATGCTCGCTCGCGCTCGTCGACTTCTCTCTTCGCCGGCCATGTCGGACGCTGCGCGCGACCGGCTGGTGGCCTATGCGGATGGCGATGCGCGCCGCCTGCTCAACGCCTACGAGAACCTGGTCGAGATGACGTCCGAGCAGCCCGGACTGATCGAGATCGACGAGGCCCTGCTCGAACGCTCGCTCGGCGAACAGCTGCGTCGCTACGACAAAGGCGGCGAGCAGTTCTACGACACCATCTCTGCGCTGCACAAGGCAGTGCGCGGCAGCGATCCCGATGCCTCGCTTTACTGGTTCGTGCGCATGCTCGACGGCGGTGTCGACCCGCGTTACGCGGCGCGGCGCCTCGTGCGCATGGCGAGCGAGGACATCGGCCTCGCCGATCCACGCGCTCTTCGGATGACCCTTGATGCCGCCGAGACCTACGAGCGGCTCGGCTCGCCCGAAGGTGAACTGGCGCTGGCGCAGGCCGTGGTCTATCTCGCCGTCGCGCCGAAGTCGAACGCTGTCTATCGGGCCTACAAGAGCGTCAGGGCCTTCATCGCTCAGGACGGAACCCGTGCGGTTCCGCTGCGGCTGCGCAATGCGCCGACACGCTTGATGAAGGACCTCGAATACGGGCGAGGCTACCGGTATGCGCACGACGAGGAAGGCGGTTTCGCTGCCGGCGAGCGCTACTGGCCCGACGATGTCGACGGGCCGCGGTTCTACGAACCGGTGCCCCGCGGGCTCGAGATCCGAATCGGCGAAAAGCTCGATGAACTGCGTCGCCTCAACGATGCGGCCACGAAGAAGACCTGACGCCATCCCGGCCACCGGACACCGACGAAAGCGCCAACCGCGATGGACACCTTCATCCAGCAGATCATCAATGGTCTGGTGCTCGGCAGCGTCTACGCGCTGGTGGCACTGGGCTACACGATGGTCTACGGGATCATCAACCTGATCAACTTCGCGCACGGCGAGGTGTTGATGGTCGGTGCACTGACCAGCTGGACCGTTGTCTCGGCGCTGGCGGACAGCGGGTTGCCGGGCTGGCTGATGCTGCTGATCTCCTTGATCGCCGCGATGGCGGTGTGCGCTGCGCTCAACTTCGGAATCGAGAAGATCGCCTACCGGCCCCTGCGAAGTGCCCCTCGCCTGGCGCCGCTGATCACCGCGATGGGCGTGAGCCTGCTGCTGCAGACGCTTGCCATGATCATCTGGAAGCCGAACCCGAAGCCTTACCCCATCCTGCTTCCGAGCGAGCCGTTCAACATAGGCGGCGCCGTCATCAACACCACGCAGATCCTGATCCTGGTGACCACCGCGGTCACGCTCGCTGGGCTGATGATCCTCGTCAATCGCACGAAGCTCGGGCGCGCGATGAGGGCCACCGCCGAGAATCCCCGCGTCGCCGCGCTGATGGGCGTGAAGCCCGACATGGTCATCTCGGCCACCTTCGTGATCGGCGCGGCGCTGGCGGCTCTGGCCGGCGTGATGTATGCCGCCAACTACGGATCGGTGCAGCACAGCATGGGATTCCTGCCGGGCCTGAAGGCGTTCACCGCGGCGGTGTTCGGTGGCATCGGCAACCTGGCCGGCGCGATGCTCGGCGGCGTGCTGCTGGGGCTGATCGAGGCTTTGGGCGCCGGTTACATCGGTGCGCTGACCAACAACGTGCTGGGCAGCCAGTATCAGGACATCTTTGCCTTCATCGTGCTGATCCTGGTGCTGACGCTGAGGCCGCAGGGACTGCTCGGCGAACGGGTGGCCGACCGTGCGTGACGCAGCAGCTGCCCGTCTGAGAACCCGCGCATGAGCTCGTCACCGCCACGCGGAAAACAATTCGGGTTGATGCTGGTCGCAGTCATCGCCCTGCTGATCCTGCCGCTGATCGCTCAGCAGTTCGGCAATGCCTGGGTGCGCATCGTCGATACCGCACTGTTGTACGTGCTGCTGGCCCTCGGGCTCAACATCGTGGTCGGCTACGCCGGCCTGCTCGACCTGGGCTACGTGGCGTTCTATGCCGTCGGTGCCTACATGTTCGCGCTGCTTGCCAGCCCCCACCTGACCGAGACATTCCCGGCGATCGCAGCGATGTTTCCCAACGGCCTGCACATGCCCATCTGGGTGGTGCTGCCGCTCGGTGCGGCGTTGGCCGGACTGGCCGGCGTGCTGCTGGGCTCGCCGACGCTGAAGCTGCGTGGCGACTACCTGGCCATCGTGACGCTGGGTTTCGGCGAGATCATCCGCGTGTTCCTGGCCAACCTGGAGCAGCCCCTCAACATCACCAACGGGCCTCGCGGCATCGGACAGATCGACTCGCTGTCGTTGTTCGGATGGGACCTGGGCAAGAAATGGGAACTGTTCGGCTTCGAAGTTCCGTCGGTCACCAACTACTACTACCTGTTCCTCGCGCTGGTGATCCTGGCCATCGTGATCTGTCACCGGCTCGAGCGAAGTCGCATCGGGCGTGCCTGGATGGCGATCCGTGAGGACGAGATCGCGGCGAGGGCCATGGGCATCAACACGCGCAATCTGAAGCTGCTCGCGTTCGGCATGGGAGCCACGTTCGGTGGTGTCGCAGGCGTGTTGTTCGCGACCTTCCAGGGTTTCGTTTCCCCCGAGTCGTTCTCGCTGCAGGAGTCGGTGATGATCGTCGCGATGGTCGTGCTCGGTGGTCTCGGCCACATTCCCGGCGTGGTCGTCGGTGCGCTGCTGCTGGCCGCGCTGCCCGAGGTGCTGCGCTACGTTGCCGGACCGCTCCAGGTCATGACGGATGGCCGGCTCGATGCGTCGATCCTGCGCCAGTTGCTGATCGCACTGGCCATGATCGGCATCATGCTGGCGCGCCCGCGCGGGCTGTGGCCGGCTCCCGAGCACGGTCACGGCGCTCGGGCTGAATCCGGTGAGCGGGGTGGGGTGCCCCATGGCTGAAGCCGTGTTGAAGGTGGCTGGCGTCTCAAAGCGTTTCGGTGGCCTTCAGGCGCTGTCCGATGTCGGCATCACGATCGAGCGCGGCATGATCTACGGGCTGATCGGCCCGAACGGAGCTGGCAAGACGACTTTCTTCAACGTGATCACGGGGCTCTACGCGCCGGACTCGGGCAGCTTCGAACTGGCCGGCCAGCCTTACCGGCCGAGCGCCGTGCACGAGGTCGCGAAGGCCGGCATCGCGCGCACCTTCCAGAACATCCGGCTGTTCTCCGACATGACCGCGCTCGAGAACGTGATGGTCGGGCGACATGTGCGGTCGAACTCGGGACTCATCGGCGCCGTCTTTCGAACCGCGGCCTTCAAGGCCGAAGAGCAGGCCATCGCGCAGCGCTCGCAGGAGTTGCTTGATTACGTCGGCATCGGCAAGTACGCCGACTTCAAGGCGCGCACGCTGAGCTATGGCGATCAGCGCCGACTGGAGATCGCACGTGCGCTTGCCACGGATCCGAAGCTGATCGCACTCGATGAGCCGGCAGCCGGCATGAATGCGACGGAGAAACTCGTGCTGCGCGAGCTGATCGACCGCATCCGGCGTGACAACCGGACCATCCTGCTGATCGAGCACGACGTGAAGCTGGTCATGGGCCTGTGCGACCGGGTCACCGTCCTCGACTACGGCAAGCAGATCGCCGAAGGAACGCCGGCCGAGGTGCAGCGCGACGGCAAGGTCATCGAGGCCTACCTCGGCGCAGCGCACGCGCAGAACTGATCCGCAACCCCTGAAAGAGTAAATGGCCAGAACGCTGCTCGCGGTGCGTGGACTGAAGGTCGCCTATGGTGGTATCCAGGCAGTCAAGGGCGTCAGCTTCGATGTGCAGGAAGGCGAGCTCGTCAGTCTGATCGGTGCCAACGGCGCCGGCAAGACGACCACGCTCAAGGCCGTGACCGGCCTGCAGCCGATGACCAGCGGAGACATCGAGTTCATGGGTCAGTCGATCCAGGGACGAGGCCCGTGGGAGCTGGTGCGGCAGGGCCTGGTGATGGTGCCGGAGGGACGCGGTACGTTCGCCCGGATGACGATCACCGAGAACCTGCAGATGGGTGCGTTCACCCGCGACGACAAGGACATCGCTGCCGATATCGACCGGGTGTTCGCCATCTTTCCGCGCCTCAGGGAGCGCAGCAGTCAGCTCGCAGGCACGATGTCAGGCGGGGAGCAGCAGATGCTGGCCATGGGCCGCGCACTGATGGCCCGGCCGAAGGTGCTGCTGCTCGACGAGCCGTCGATGGGACTGTCGCCGATGATGGTCGACAAGATCTTCGAGGTCATCAACGACATCCACAGGCAGGGTGTCACCGTGCTGCTCGTCGAGCAGAACGCCAGCCGCGCGCTGCAACTGGCGAGCCGCGGCTACGTGATGGAGTCGGGCGAGATCACGATGAACGGCGATGCGAAATCGCTGTTGAACGATCCGAAGGTCCGGGCCGCCTACCTGGGCGAATAGTCAGGCCGCGCCTTCGGGCCGCGCCGCGGTGCCGGTGGTCTTGTCGGCCGCGCTCAGGAACGCATCGGCGTGGAACTCATCCTGCGGCAGACCGCAGCGCTCGACGAAGTCACGACGTGCCGCATCCACCATCGCGGGCGTGCCGCACGCATAGACCTGGTGGCCGGACAGGTCCGGCAGGTCGGCCATGACCGCTTCGTGCACGAAGCCGGTTCGTCCCGTCCAGTGGTCCGAGGGAAGTGCCTCGGACAGCACGGGAACGTAACGCAGCTGGGGCAGCTCGCGGGCCAGTTCCAGTGCCGCCTCGTGCTGGTACAGGTCGGCCCGGGTCCGGCAGCCCCAGTACAGCACCACGGGTCGGTCGCTGCGCTTGAAGATCAGCTGTTCGATCAAGGCCTTGATCGGGGCATAGCCGGTGCCCGAGGCGAGCAGCACGATGGGCTTCGGTGACTCCTCGCGCAGGAAGAAGCTGCCGAATGGTCCTTCGAGGCGCAGGATGTCCTTCTCCTTCATGGCGCCGAACACCTGGTCGCTGAAGAGTCCGCCCGGCAGGTGGCGGATATGCAGTTCGATCCATGGCTTGTCGCCCTGGGTGTGCGGTGCGTTGGCCATCGAGTAGCTGCGACGTGCGCCGTCGCGCAGCAGCACGTCCACGAACTGGCCCGCGTGATATCGCAAGGCTTCGTTGGCCGGCAGCTGGAGCGTGATGATCGCGACGTCGGCCGAGGGCTTGGCGATGCGGCTCACGCGTGCAGGCATGCGCCGAACCGGCATCTCGCCGAGACCCGCGACAGTGCGTGCTTCCAGGGTCACGTCTGTCTGCGGCGTGGCGCAGCAGGTGAGGGCGTAGCCGTTTTCTTCCTCGGCGACGCTCAACGCACTGAGCTGATGTGCGCCATGGATCACGCGACCTTCGATCAGCCGGCACTTGCAGGAGCCACAGGCGCCGTCCTTGCAGCCGTAGGGCAGGCCGATACCGGCGCGCAATGCCGCGGTGAGGATGGGCTCGTCGCGCTGGACGGGGAAGCTGCGGCCGCTGGGCTGCAGCGTGACGGTGATGCTCATGGTGGCGACGGGCGAAACGTAAACTGAGGCGCGATTCTGCCCGCCCTCGTCCGATGACGTTGTCCATGCCTGCACTTCCCTCTGCTTTCAAGCTTCCCGTGCTGCTGATCGTCGGTTGCGGGGACGTCGGCATGCGGGTGCTGCGCCTGCTCGAGGGGCGCTATCGCCTGCTGGCGCTGACTTCCAGTGCTGCGCGCGTCGAATCCCTGCGCGCAGCCGGTGCGGTGCCGCTGCAGGGCAATCTCGATGATCCGGCGACGCTGGCGCGGCTGGCAGGGCTGGCCGATGCCGTGCTCCACCTGGCACCGCCTCCGCTGCACGGACGCACCGACCCGCGCACCCGCAATCTGCTGGCTGCGCTCGCCCGCAAGGGCCGTGTGCGCTGCATCGTCTATGGCAGCACCAGTGGCGTGTACGGCGACTGCGGGGGGGCGCGCTTCAATGAGACGCGTGCGGTGAACCCGGCGACTGATCGGGCGCGTCGGCGGGTCGATGCCGAGACCCGCCTTCGCTGGTATGGCCGGTCGCATGGCGCGCGCGTGGCGATCCTTCGCATTCCCGGCATCTACGCGAAGGATCGCGAAGGCGGCCATCCGCGCGAACGTCTGCTGCGCGGCACGGCGGTGCTGCGGGCCGAGGACGACGTCTACACCAACCACATCCATGCCGATGACCTGGCCCGCGCCTGTGTGGCCGCGCTGACGAGGGCGTGGCCGCAGCGCGCCATCCATGCCAGCGATGACACCGACCTGAAGATGGGTGACTACTTCGATCTCGCGGCCGAGCTCTGCGGTCTGGAGCGCCCGCCCCGCATCACACGGGACGAGGCGCGCGAACGCCTGTCACCGATGCTGCTGAGCTTCATGAGCGAGTCGCGCCGGCTCGACAACCGAAGATTGAAACGCGAACTTCGGCTGAAATTGCGCTATCCGACGGTGAGTGACGGAATCTGAGCCGTGGTCGAGGGGCGCGGTGTTCAGCGCCCGCGCCCGAACGGCGACTGCCCGCGCCAGTAGCGCAGCATCAGGAATCCGCCGAGCATGCCGCCGAGGTGCGCGAAATGCGCAACGCCCGATGCGCTGCCGGTCACGCCGAGCAGAAGTTCGAGTCCGCCGTACAACGCGACGAACACCTTGGCCTTCATCGGGATCGGAGGGAACAGCGGCACGATGGTGCGGTTCGGAAACATCATCCCGAAGGCGAGCAGCAGCCCGAACAGGCCGCCCGAAGCGCCGACCGTCGGAAACGTCGAGCCGAGCAGCGCGGTGATCAGCAACTGTGCTGCAGCTGCGGCCAGCACGCTGGCGGTGTAGAAGTGGATGAATCGCTTCGGGCCCCAGACCCGTTCGAGCTCGGAGCCGAACATCCAAAGTCCCAGCATGTTGAAGAACAGGTGACCGAGACCGCCGTGCAGGAACGCGTAGGTGACCACCTGCCAGGGCAGGAAGCCGTGCCCCACCGGCCACAGCGCGAGCAGGCGAGTGAACCAGGGCCCGAAGAAGCCGTCGATGCAGAACGCCGCGATGTTGATCAGCAGCAGGGCTTGGGTGATGGGAGGCATCGGGGGCATGCGCGAGATCCTGTGTTCGATGGGCTGTGCGAGCGATATGCGAGCGTAACCGGACTTGATTCCGCCTCGATCCCACACCACCGCGCAGGGGCGGTGCTCCGCCAAGGGGGCTGTGGAATAATCCGCTTCTGCGCTGGGCCTCTGTGGCGGAATTGGTAGACGCGCCGGACTCAAAATCCGGTTCTTAACGGAGTGTCGGTTCGATTCCGACCGGAGGCACCAACCGACTTTCTCTTGTTTGCCGATGCGGTGCAATGCCGCATCCACGGCAGCAGACCGACCGCTCACCCATACACCGTGGCATGGCCAAGAAGCAGCCGATCTACCGCTCGCTGGAAGACCTGATCGGCAACACGCCGCTGGTACGGCTGGTTCGCCTGCCCGGCGCCGACGCCGAGCGTCGCGGCAATGTGATCCTGGGCAAGCTCGAAGGCAACAACCCGGCAGGGTCGGTCAAGGACCGGCCGGCCATCAGCATGATCCGTCGCGCCGAAGAGCGCGGCGACATCAAGCCTGGCGACACGCTGATCGAGGCCACCTCGGGCAACACGGGCATCGCCCTGGCGATGGCCGCGGCGATCCGCGGCTACCGCATGCTGCTGATCATGCCGGAGGACCTGTCCATCGAGCGCGCGCAGACCATGCGGGCCTTCGGCGCCGAACTGATGCTGACACCGCGCTCCGGTGGCATGGAGCACGCTCGCGATCTGGCCGACCAGCTGCAGCGCGACGGCAAGGGCGTCGTGCTCGACCAGTTCGCCAATGGCGACAACCCGCGCGTGCACTACGAGACCACCGGCCCCGAGATCTGGCGCGACACGGGCGGGCAGATCACGCACTTCGTCAGTGCGATGGGAACCACCGGCACCATCACCGGTACCTCGCGCTACCTGAAGGAAAAGAACCCGGCTGTCCGCATCATCGGAGCGCAGCCGAGCGAGGGTTCGCGCATCCCGGGCATCCGCAAGTGGCCCGAGGCCTACCTGCCGAAGATCTACGATCCGACGCACATCGACGAGACCGCTTCCGTCAGTCAGGCAGATGCCGAGGAGATGGCCCGACGCCTCGCGCGCGAGGAAGGCATCTTTGCCGGCATCTCTGCGGCGGGTGCCTGCTGGGTCGCTCTGGAGCTGGCGAAGACGGTCGAGAACGCGACCATCGTGTTCATCGTCTGCGATCGTGGTGACCGCTACCTGTCGACCGGTGTGTTTCCCGTCTGATCCCTAGAATCAGCGACGCACAGCGGAGCGCACCCGATGATCCTGATCCAGAAAGAACTCGACACCCGCGGGCTCAATTGCCCGCTGCCCATCCTGAAGGCCAAGAAGGCCCTGGCGGACATGGCGAGCGGCGAAGTGCTGAAGGTCGTGTCGACCGACCCCGGATCGATGCGCGATTTCCAGGCGTTCGCCAAGCAGACCGGCAACGAACTGGTGGATCAGTCCAGCAGCGAGACCGAGTTCGTGCACCTGCTGCGCAGGCGCTGATCCTGGCAAGTCAGAGCTCGAGTTTCTTCAGGTACTCGCGGAATCCCGGGCCCAGTTTCGGGTGGGTGAGAGCCAGCTCGACGTTGGCCTCGAGGAAGCCTTCCTTGCTGCCGCAGTCGTAGCGCCGCCCGTCGTAGCGAAACGCGAAGACCTTCTCGCGGCGCATCAGCGCGGCGATGCCGTCGGTCAACTGGATCTCGCCGCCAACGCCGCGCGGCAGGCCGGCAATCTCCTTGAAGATCCCCGGCGTCAGGATGTAGCGGCCCGCCACGCCCAGCCGCGACGGCGCGTCCTCCGGAGCGGGCTTTTCGACGATGTGCGTCATGTCCATCATGCGATCGTTGACCGGCGTGCCGGCCACCATGCCGTAGCGCCGCGTCTGATCGTCGGGCACTTCCTGCACCGCGATGATCGATGCCTGCCAATCCGCGAACCGGTCGACCATCTGCTTGAGCACCGGGGGCTTGCCGACCATCAGGTCGTCGGCCAGCAGCACCGCAAAGGGTTCGTTGACGACCACGCACTGTGCGCACAGCACCGCGTGGCCCAGTCCGAGCGCCTTCGGCTGGCGGATGTAGATGCACTCCATGTCGTCGGGCTTGATGGAGTGCACCAGGTCCAGCAATTCGTGCTTGCCAGCGGCCTCGAGCTCGGCCTCCAGTTCGTAGGCCGTGTCGAAGTGATCGGGAATCGCGCGCTTGTTGCGCCCGTTGACGAAGATCATCTGGCGGATGCCGGCGGCGTATGCCTCCTCGACCGCGTACTGGATCAGCGGCTTGTCCACGACCGGCAGCATCTCCTTCGGCTGCGCCTTGGTGGCTGGCAGGAACCGCGTGCCGAGGCCGGCCACCGGAAAGATGGCTTTGTTGATCTTCATCTGCGCACTCCTGTTGTCTCAGCTGTTGAACCGCTTCTCAAATGATTCTCACACGCGAAAAAGACAACTCCGTGCAGGACGGCCGATGCGTCACGTAACGGTTTGATTCCCGTGCCCGATGGAGTCAGGCCGTGGTCGAAAGCCGGTGTACCTGCGCCTGGAGTCGATCTCGCGTGGCGGTGAATTCGGCCATTCGCGCCTGTTCCTGAGCCACAACCGCAGCCGGAGCGCGGGCAACGAAGCTTTCGTTGGACAATTTGGCGGTTCCCTTCGTGATCTCGCCTTCCAGTCGGGTGATTTCCTTGCGCAGCCGCTCGGTCTCCGCGGCGACGTCGATCTCGACGTGCAGTGCGAGCCGTGTTCCGCCGAACTCGACGACCGGTGCATTGAGTGTGGCCTGCGCGTAGGCCGCTTCGTCGGTGTGAATCTGCACCTCCGAGACCTTGGCCAGTACCTTGAGCAGCGGCGTGGCAGCCAAGACAAAGGCGCCGTCGCCCAGTGCCATCAACGGAACCCGCTTGTCCGGAGACAGGCTCATCTCGCTGCGCAGGCGCCGGCAGGCCCCGACCATGCCCTTGAGTTGCGCGATCCAGGCATCGGCCGTCGCATCGATGCGCTCGAGCTGCGGTTGGGGGTAACGCGCAGTGACCAGACTGTCTGCCGAGCCCGCAGCCTTGCGCCCGGCGACCACTGCGACCCGCTCCCACAGTTCGGCGGTGATGAAGGGCGTGATCGGGTGCAGCAGCCGCAACACGGTTTCCAGCACGCGGATCAGCGTGCGGCGCGTGGCGCGCTGCGCCGATTCGTCGCCGGTCTGGATCTGCACCTTGGCGATTTCCAAGTACCAGTCGCAGTACTCGTCCCACACGAACGAATAGATCGAGTTGGCGACGTTGTCTAGCCGGTAATCGGCGAAGCCCTGCTCCACAGCGGCCTCGACGCGCTGCAGTTCGCTGGTGATCCAGCGGTCGGCCTGCGAGAAGCTCAGGTACTTGTCTGCCGATCCGCCCGGTTCGCACTGTGTCTTCGTGTGCTCGGCCAGGCCGCAATCCTGACCTTCACAGTTCATCAGCACGAAGCGAGTCGCGTTCCAGAGCTTGTTGCAGAAATTTCGGTAGCCCTCGCAGCGCTTGCTGTCGAAATTGATGCTGCGGCCGAGGCTGGCCAGCGAAGCGAAGGTGAAGCGAAGGGCATCGGCGCCGAAGGCCGGGATGCCTTCGGGGAACTCCTTTTCGGTCTCCTTGCGCACGCGCGGTGCCGTCTCGGGCTTGCGCAGACCCACGGTGCGCTTGTCCAGCAGGGGCGCCAGCGATATGCCGTCGATCAGGTCCACCGGGTCGAGCACGTTGCCTTCCGACTTGCTCATCTTCTTGCCCTGCGCATCGCGCACCAGGCCGTGGATGTAGACGTGGTGGAACGGCACTTTCCCGGTGAAGTGCGTCGTCATCATGATCATCCGGGCGACCCAGAAGAAGATGATGTCGTAGCCAGTGACCAGCACGCTCGATGGCAGGAACAGGTCCAGTTCCTTCGTCTTCTCGGGCCAGCCCAGGGACGAGAACGGGATCAGCGCCGACGAGTACCAGGTGTCGAGCACGTCGGGGTCGCGCGTCAGTTCGCCGCCGTAACCGGCCGCAGCGGCCTTCGCGCGCGCCTCGGCTTCGTTCTTGGCGACGAACAGCTCGCCGTCCGCTCCGTACCAGGCCGGGATCTGGTGCCCCCACCACAGCTGGCGCGAGATGCACCAGTCGGTGATGTTCTTCATCCACTGGTCGTAGGTGTTGACCCACTGCTCGGGAACGAACTTGACCGCGCCGCTCTCGACCGCGTCGATCGCCTTCTGCGCGATGCTCCTGCCGTCCGGTCCCGCCTTTGTCATCGCGACGAACCACTGGTCGGTCAGCATCGGCTCGATCACCTGGCCGGTGCGCGCGCAGCGCGGAACCATCAGCTTGTGCTTCTTGACCTCGACCAGGAAACCCTGCGCGTCGAGGTCGGCGACGACGCGCTTGCGAGCGACGAAGCGGTCCAGCCCGCGGTAGGCCTCGGGCGCGTTGTCGTTGATCACCGCATCGAGCGTCAGCACGCCGATGATCGGCAGGCCGTGGCGTTGGCCGACCGCGTAGTCGTTGACGTCGTGCGCCGGAGTGACCTTGACGACGCCGGTGCCGAACGCGCGATCGACGTAGTCGTCGGCGATCACCGGGATCGTCCGCCCGCACAGCGGCAGCGTGACCCGCTTGCCGATCAGGGCGCTGTAGCGCTCGTCTTCCGGATGCACCATCACCGCGACGTCGCCGAGCATCGTCTCGGGCCGCGTGGTGGCCACCACCACATCACCCGAGCCATCCTCCAGCGGATAGCGGATGTGCCACAGGGAGCCGTCCTCCTCCTCGCTTTCGACCTCGAGGTCGGACACGGCCGACTTCAGCACCGGGTCCCAGTTGACCAGCCGCTTGCCTCGGTAGATCAGGCCCTCTTCGAACAGTTGAACAAACGTCGCGGTCACGACTTTCGACAGCTTGTCGTCCATCGTGAAGTACTCGTGCTTCCAGCTGACGCTGTCGCCCATGCGGCGCATCTGCTGCGTGATGGTCGAGCCCGACTGCTGCTTCCACTCCCACACCTTCGCGACGAAGTTCGGGCGCCCGAGGTCGTGGCGGCTCTGCTTCTGTTCCTGCAACTGGCGCTCGACGACGATCTGTGTCGCGATGCCCGCGTGGTCGGTGCCCGGCACCCACAGCGTGTTGTGCCCGCGCATGCGGTGGTAGCGCGTCAGCGAATCCATGATCGTCTGGTTGAACGCATGGCCCATGTGCAGCGTGCCGGTGACGTTGGGCGGTGGCAGCTGAATCGAGAAAGAGGGCTGGGCGGCATCGAGCGTTGGCTCGTAGACGCCGCTTTGTTCCCACAGCGGCCCCCAATGGGCCTCGATGGCGGCGGGTTCGAAGGACTTGGCCAGTTCGGTCATGGGGACACCGGGTTGGGCGCCGCGAAATCGGGCGCCGGAGAGCAGAAAAACGGAGGCCGAATTGTAGGAGGGCGGCTCCTAGAATCCCTTGATGTCCAGCCCCCCGGAAAGCCCAGCTGCCGTCGCTCCTCACGAGGATCCCTCGATACCCCTGTTCGAGGAAGACGAGCCCCCGGGTGCCGCGGGGCGCGCCACGGGTGAGATCGATGCGGAGCCCGGCCTCGCCGTTCCTTCGTCCGACAACCTGTTGCGCGGGCTGAATCCGGAGCAACTGGCTGCCGTCACCTTGCCGGCGCGCCCGTCGCTGATCCTGGCCGGCGCCGGTTCGGGCAAGACCCGCGTTCTGACGACGCGCATCGCGTGGCTGATCCAGACGGGGCAGCTGTCGCCGGGCGGCGTGCTGGCGGTGACCTTCACCAACAAGGCCGCGAAGGAAATGCTGACTCGGCTGAGTGCGATGCTGCCGGTGCCGGTGCGCGGCATGTGGGTCGGTACCTTCCACGGACTGTGCAACCGCTTCCTGCGCGCGCACTGGAAGCTGGCCGGGCTGCCGCAGGGCTTCCAGATCCTCGATTCGGCGGACCAGCTGTCGGCCGTCAAGCGAGTCATCAAGGCGATGAAGCTCGACGAGGAGCGCTTCGTGCCGAAGACCACCACCTGGTTCATTGCCGGGCAGAAGGAGGAAGGCCTGCGTCCGAAGGACGTCGAGGTGCGCGATGAGCAGAGCCGCGTGCTGGTGCAGGTTTACCAGGCCTACGAGGAGCAGTGCCAGCGCGAAGGCGTCGTCGACTTTGCCGAGCTGATGCTGCGCACCTACGAGCTGATGCGCGATAATCAGAGCCTGCGCGAGCATTACCAGCGTCGCTTCCGGCACATCCTGGTCGACGAATTCCAGGACACCAACCGGCTGCAGTACGCCTGGCTGAAGATGTTTGCCGGCCCGCCCGGACCGAACGGCACCGCGGTGCTCGCGGTCGGCGACGACGATCAAAGCATCTACGCGTTCCGGGGGGCCCAGGTCGGCAACATGGCCGACTTCGAGCGCGAGTTCCGGGTGCAGCAGGTCATCAAGCTCGAGCGCAACTACCGAAGCTACGGCCACATCCTCGATGCGGCCAACGAGCTGATCTCGCGCAACTCGCGGCGTCTGGGCAAGAACCTGCGCACCGAGGCCGGTCCGGGTGAGCAGGTGCGCGTATTCGAGGCCACCAGCGACTTCGCCGAGGCGCAGTGGTTCATCGAGGAGGCGCAGCAGCTGCACCGAGACGGCGTGGCTCGCCGCGATATCGCGCTGCTGTATCGCAGCAATGCGCAAAGCCGCGTGCTGGAGAGCGCGCTGTTCAACGCGGGCATTCCGTACAAGGTCTACGGCGGCCTGCGCTTCTTCGAGCGCGCCGAGGTCAAGCACGCGCTGAGCTACCTGCGGCTGATCGAGAACCCGAATGACGACACCAGCTTCCTGCGCGTCGTCAATTTTCCGACCCGCGGGATCGGCGCGCGGACCATCGAGCTTCTGCAGGATGCGGCGCGTGCCAGCGGACGCAGCCTGTACCAGAGCGTCGGCGCGGTTGCCGGCAAGGGCGGCGGGAACGTGCAGGCCTTCGTCGCGAAAGTCGACGCGATGCGCGAGGCCACGCGCGGGCTGACGCTGCGCGAGATCATCGAGCACATGCTGAAGGCGTCGGGCCTGGTCGATTTCTACCGCACCGACAAGGAAGGTCAGGATCGCCTCGAGAACCTGGACGAACTGGTCAATGCGGCCGAGGCGTTCGTCACGCAGGAAGGGTTCGGCAAAGATGCGGTGGCGCTGCCGGTCGATGAGTTTTCGACCCCGGTGCCGATGGGTGCCGATTCGGAGCTCACGAAAGTGCTGTCCGGGCTGGGGATCGAGGCGGGTGCTGCCGCGGCGCAATCCGTTGGCGGCATCGCGTCGCTGATCACCACGCCCGATGCCGAAACCGGCGAGATCATGTCGCCGCTCGCCGCCTTCCTGACGCACGCCTCGCTGGAGGCCGGCGACAACCAGGCGCAGGCCGGCCAGGACGCGATCCAGCTGATGACGGTGCATGCCGCCAAGGGACTGGAGTTCGATGCGGTGTTCATCACCGGCCTCGAAGAGGGCCTGTTCCCGCACGAGAACAGCGTGTCCGACCTCGACGGGCTGGAAGAAGAGCGGCGGCTGATGTACGTCGCGATCACGCGGGCGCGCAAGCGGCTCTATCTGAGCTGCAGCCAGACCCGCATGCTGCACGGGCAGACTCGCTACAACATCAAGAGCCGATTCTTCGACGAGCTGCCCGAGGCTTCGCTGAAGTGGATCACGCCGCGCAACCAGGCCTTCGGCTCGGGCTTCACGCGGGATTACCAGGCCGCGTGGGCACGCGGGTCGGGACTGGGATCGATCGTCGGCGCCGGGCGCGTCGCGACGGCGCCGCCATCGGTGATCCCGAAGGCGCCATCACACGGCCTGCGATCGGGCCAGAGCGTGTTCCACACCAAGTTCGGCGAGGGCGTGATCGTCACGCTCGAAGGCAGCGGTGACGATGCCCGTGCCCAGGTCAACTTCGGCCGCCACGGCATGAAGTGGCTGGCGCTGTCGGTCGCGAAGCTGACGCCGATTCCTTGACTCGACAGTCTCAGTCGTTTCGCTTCCTCCGATTCAAGCTGCCCGCACGTTTACAGCGTTTCATGCGCTTGCCGAGGCCATCGGGCGGCCGGCTCCGCTCATGTCCCCCGTGACGGGCTGCGCCCGCCCCTCCTCCTTTACTTCGCTGCGCCAGCCACCCGATGGCCTCGGCACGAGTCGCTGTTGTTTGGGTGCTCGAACACCCGCAGCGATGGCTGAGAAGACGGTCGGGGTGTTCTGTGTAGCGAGGTTAAGGAGGAGACCCGGCCACAGGCCGGGTCGGGGGACACGAGCGAAACAGAGTACCCCGACCGTCGGCTTACGCGCCGATCCCAATAACAAGAGGCCCCAACTGTATTGACTAGACCGATGCCGCGTCGATCTGCTGGTACGCGTCGCGAAGCCACATCTTCAGCCGCTGGCGGTCCATCATGCCGAGTCCGGTGCGTGACTTGTCGGCGTCATGCTGCGCTGCCCAGAAGCTGCTGCTCGACGCGTCGATCTTCTGGATGACCGCGTCGCTCAGGTGCTTGATGGACACCACGCGGGCACCAAAGCCGAGCGCGCGATCCTGCTCGCCCGACTGCTCCAGCATGGCGAAGTCGTCGCCGCGCATCTGGTTGCGAACCAGCACGTAGTTGAGTCGCGCGCCGAAGCGGTCGAGCAGCTTCTTCAGCAGATCGACCGAGTCACGGCCCGAATCCATCACATGCCAGTAGGTGATCGTGAAGCCGGCTTCGGCAGCCATGTCGAGCACGCCCGATTCGTCCATCCACTTGACCAGCGGATCGTGCGTCTGCGCGGCCAGATCGACCAGGATGCGGCGGTCGGGTTGCTCGACCGCAGCCTCGATGATCGAGTCGAGCGCCTCGTAGCGGTCGATCAGCACCGGCGACGCGAAGCCGGCATAGAAGCGCAGCAACGCGCCGTGCGAGCGGTCGGTGTCGAAGCCGAGGAACGGCAACTCCTTGTCGATCAGGTACTGCGCGACGAGGCGCGACACGAGCGACTTGCCCACGCCGCCTTTCTCGCCGCCGATGAAGTGGATGTTGGCCATGTGGGGACTTTCTTCGCAGGGTGATGAGGATGGGTCGAGGGCTCTGCGGCCCGGTGGTGGACACCCGCAATCGGCATGCCATCGGTTGGTTCTGCCGCGCGCTTGCCCTGCGTGCAACGAAAACTGCCTCCGGTCGGGCGTCCGACCGGAGGCAGTGTCGCAGGCTGGGCACGATGACCGGGCGTGAACCCGGCCGAAATGCGGATCAGGTGCCCAGGCGCTCCTCGATGCGCGCCATCGTCGCAGGCAGCTGGCTCGGCAGATGGAATTCCAGTTGCTTGAACAGCTCGGCGTGCAAGACCAGTTCCTGCTTCCAGGCGGCCTTGTCGATCCCGACGACGCTAGCGAACTGCTCGCGCGTGAAGTTCAGGCCATCCCAGTGCAGGTCGTCGTAGCGCGGGCTGACGCCGAACACGTTGTCTTCGCCACCGGCTGTGCCATCCACGCGGCCGAGCATCCACTCGAGCGCACGCATGTTCTCGCCGTAGCCCGGCCAGACGAACTTGCCGTCGGCGCCCTTGCGGAACCAGTTGACACAGAAGATCTGCGGCAGCTTGGCGCCGGTGGCGGCCAGCTTTTCACCGAGGTTCAGCCAGTGCTGGAAGTGATCGGCCATGTTGTAGCCGGCGAATGGCAGCATCGCGAACGGATCTCGGCGCACCACGCCCTGCTGGCCGGCTGCTGCGGCGGTGGTCTCGCTGCCCATCGTGGCGGCCATGTAGACGCCCTCGACCCAGGTGCGAGCCTGTGTCACGAGCGGCACGGTCGTCGAGCGGCGGCCGCCGAAGATGAACGCATCGATCGCGACGCCGGCGGCGTTGTCCCACTCGGGGTCGAGCACCGGGTTGTTGCCCGCGGCCACGGTGAAGCGCGCATTCGGGTGCGCGGCCTTGGCGCCGGTTTCCTTGGCGATCGCAGGCGTCCAGTCCTTGCCCTGCCAGTCGATCAGGTGCGCCGGGGGGGTGTCGGTCATGCCTTCCCACCAGACGTCGCCGTCGTCGGTCAGCGCGACGTTGGTGAACACCACGTCGGACTTCAGCGAATCCATGCAGTTCGGATTTGTCTTGTGGTTGGTGCCGGGCGCCACGCCGAAATAGCCGGCTTCCGGGTTGATCGCGTAAAGGCGACCGTCGGTGCCCGGCTTGATCCAGGCGATGTCGTCGCCGATCGTGGTGACCTTCCAGCCGACATAGCCGTCCGGCGGCACCATCATCGAGAAATTGGTCTTGCCGCAGGCGCTCGGGAAGGCCGCTGCGACGTGGTACTTCTTGCCCGCCGGATTGGTCACGCCCAGGATCAGCATGTGCTCGGCCAGCCAGCCCTGGTCGCGGCCCATCGTCGACGCGATGCGCAGCGCGAAGCACTTCTTGCCCAGCAGCGCATTGCCGCCGTAACCCGAGCCGTAGCTCCAGATCTCGCGCGTTTCGGGGTAGTGGACGATGTACTTCGTGCTGTTGCACGGCCAGGCCACGTCCTTCTGGCCAGCTTCCAGCGGCGCACCGACGGTGTGCACGCACGGGACGAAATCGCCGTCGCTGCCCAGCAGGTCGATCACCGGACGGCCCATGCGCGTCATCGTGCGCATGCTCACCGCCACGTAGGGGCTGTCGGTCAGCTCGACGCCGATGTGCGAGATGTGCGAGCCGAGCGGGCCCATCGAGAACGGCACGACGTACATCGTGCGGCCCTTCATCGCGCCGCGGAACAGTGCCTTGTCGCCGGATTGCAGCAGGGTGCGCATCTCGGACGGCTGCATCCAGTTGTTCGTCGGGCCGGCGTCTTCCTTGCGCTGGCTGCAGATATAGGTGCGGTCCTCGACGCGGGCCACATCGCTCGGGTCGCTGGTGGCCAGGAAGCTGCGGGGACGCAGCTCGGGGTTGAGCTTCTTCATCGTGCCTGCGGCGACCAGCTGGTTGCACAGTCGGTCGTATTCGGCTTGCGTGCCATCGCACCAATAGACACCGGATGCGTCGGTCAGGGTCGCGATCTCGTCCACCCAGGCCTTCAGGCGCTGGTGCTTCATGTCGGCGGGCAGGTTGGTGTGCTGCCTTTCCGTGGCGTTGCGGTTCATGGGATCTCCAATGAAAGTAAAGAAAAAACGGAATTTGGCGAGCCCCGCCTGGTGCCGCGAGGCTCGCCGAATGCCACGATTTCGTCCCCACCTGTCGATCCGGACGGCGGGGGGGCTAATTGTGGGGGCGAATCGACCCGTCCGTTCACCACCCGCCCGCAGGGGTCCGGTGACTGAAACGAGCTTCCCGTGGCATCCGCCACGCCTTCCCGGCGTGTTCGGCGGTCGTTCAGCCCGCCAGCGCGCCCGGACGACCGGCTTCCACCGCGAATTCCGCGCCGGTGCGCACCGGGCTGGCCGGGTCCTTGACGTTCCCCACGACCCGCAGCGCGACCTGCAGGCGATTCGCGTCGAGCGTGAACAGCATGCTGCCGCGCTGGTCGCCGCGGCTGAGGTGGATGTGAGGGTTGAACGGTCGCGCCGCGTCGATCCTGTCCTGTGGCATGCCCTGGCTGGAGATCGAGGTGCCGCAGAACTCGGTGGCGACGGTGGGCCCCTCGGGGCGGTCGAAATCGGCCTTCAGATCGGCCACCACATGGGCGTGCACGTCGCCGCCCAGCACCACGACCCCGGGTACCTGGCGCTCGGCCACCGTGCCGAGCAGCCGGTTGCGTGACGCGACATAGCCGTCCCAGCCGTCAGTCCAGTAGGTTCCGCCGCTGGCTGGATCGCTCCAGCTGTGGCGTGCCATCAGGGTCTGCTGCCCGACCAGGTTCCACGACCGCTCCAGATCCCAGCCGGTGGCGAGCCAGCGCTCCTGGTCGAGTCCCAGCAGGCTGCGTTGCGGATCGCGCAGCGCAGGGCAGTCCTTCAGCGCCACCGTGTTCGAGCCGCCCTGTCCGGGTCGCGGGCAGGCCTGGGGTGCGCGGTGCTGCCGGTCGTCGAGCAGGTGGATGCGTGCCAGCGCGCCCCAGTCCAGGCGGCCGGTGATGCGCATCGCCGCACCGGTTGCGTCCAGCCGGGGCCGGGCGGAGGAGGGAAACGGGAGATGCTCCCAGCAGGCCTGGTACGCGGCTGCCCGGCGGGATGCGAAATCGGTGTCGAGGTGGGCCCCCTGCAACCCCGCGTAGTCGTTCTCGACCTCGTGGTCGTCCCAGATCGTCAGCCACGGAGCACTGGCGTGAGCAGCTTGCAGCAGCGGATCACGCTTGTAGGTGGCGTAGCGGGCCCGGTACTCCTCCAGCGTTCGGGTGACACCGCCTTCGTGACGTCGCAGGCCGTCGGGCCGCGAGCCCGACTCGTAGATGTAGTCGCCGAGAAACAGCACCAGATCCAGGTTCTGGGCTGCGATGTCGCGCCAGGCTGCGTAGTGCCCTGCGTCGTAGCGCTGGCAACTGGCGATGGCGAAGCGCAGCGGGGCTGCCGCCCCGGATCGGGCATCGGTGGATGGCGCGGTGCGGGTGCGACCGATCGCGCTGCGGTCACCCAGCGCCTGAAATCGGTACCAGTACCAGCGCCCCGGTTCCAGCCCGCGCGGCTCGGCGTGGACACTGTGCGCCCAGGCCGCTTCGGCGGTCTCGATGCCGCGGGCGGCGATGCGCTGGAACGCCTCGTCATGCGCCAGTTCCCACCGCACGTCGACCCGGTCGGGCAGGCCAGGGCCGGTGAGCCGGGTCCACAGGACCATGCCGATGCTGCTCGGGTGACCGGAGGCGACGCCGAGGTCGAAGCGCGCCACGTCAGCTGGCGCGGAGCCCGGCGTCTCCAGGCGCAACGCGGGAGCGCAGCCGCCCAGCAGCCACGCGGGGGCGCTTGCGCCCGCTGCCGCGGCGATGCCGGTGCGGTTCAGGAACCGGCGACGGGTGCAGTTCATGGTCGGTCCTTGTCTGGCAGGGCGTGGCTTGGCCCCGGATCCACCGGTGCTTCAGCTGCCTATCGTGCGGCCGTCGCCGCGGGTGATCGCGATCGTGGCCGACCGGGGGCGACCGCCCATCGCCCCGTCCGGCCACGACGAGTACCGCGTTGGCGACACCGACAGATCGGCGTCCGATCCCGCCTCGCCGGGATGCTGGATGTTGACGAACATCGTCTTGCGGTCCGGCGTCATGTGGGCGCCGGTGACCTCGCACTTCACCGGCCCGGTCAGGAACCGCCGGATGCGGCCGGTGGACGGATCGGCCATCAGCATCTGGTTGTTCCCGAATTGGCCGAACTCCGGGTCCTGACTGTCCGGGCCGCCGGTGGGCAGGCGCGCCGGTGACACGTCGGTCTGGATCCACAGCATGCCCGTGTCGTCGACCCACAGGCCGTCCGGGCAGCCGAACAAGTCACCATCGATCGAGCCCTGTCGTGCCGGATCGGCCTGGGCTGGGTCGCCCGCGAGCACGAAGACATTCCAGCGGAAGGTGAGGCTCGCGGGGTCGCCGCCGTCGTCCTTCCAGCGCACGATGTGGCCGTAGATGTTGCTGGCGCGCGGGTTGACGCGGTCCGTCGGGGGGCGCGCCGAGCTGCCCGCGCTGCTTCCATCGACGGCGTGGGTGGAAGCCGGCAGCGTGCCGCGCCGTGTGTTGTTGGTCAGCGTGGCGAACACCTCTCCGGTGCGGCGGTTGACGGCCACCCATTCCGGCCGATCCATCAGGGTGGCGCCTGCGCGGTCAGCGGCCTGTCGGGTTCGAATCGCGATGTCGGCCGGGCTGCTCCAGCCGTGCTCGGCGCTCAGGCCGCTGCGCCCCGGTGTCAGTTCGAGCCAGACCCCGCTGCCGTCGTCATGGAATTTCGCCACGTGCAGCGTGCCGTGGTCAAGCAGATCCCGGTTGGCGTCACGCCGCTTCGGATCGAACTTTCCGTCGGTGACGAACTTGTAGATGTACTCGTTGGCCTCGTCGCAACCCATGTAGAACGCCAGCCGGCCGTCCTTGGTCGCCAGCCACTCGCAGTTCTCGTGCTTGAACCGGCCCATCGCGGTGCGCTTGACTGGACGCCTGCCGGGCTCGTAGGGGTCGATCTCCACGATGTAGCCGAAGCGGTTCGCCTCGTTCGGTTCGCGAGCCAGGTCGAAGCGCGGATCCTGCTTCCACCAGGGGTACAACGGGCCGGCATGGCCGATGGCGCCGCGGACCGACAGGCCATAGCGCCGCTGGTCGGCGGTGGGACGGAACCCGACGTCGTCGCTGCCGAACACGGCGTTGAAGTTTTCCTCGCAGGTCAGGTAGGTTCCCCAGGGGGTGAACCCCGCCGCGCAATTGCCGAGCGTGCCGCGTACCCGCGTGCCCTGCGGATCGGCCGCGGTCTTCAGACGCGGGTCGCCGCGGGCGGGGCCCGCGATGTCGATGTCGGTGTCGGCGGTGATGCGGCGTGCGTGGCGGGAGTTCCTGACGACGGCCCAGCGGCCGCTGCGATCGCGGGCGAACTCGACCACCGAAACGCCATGCGCCGCCTTCGATTTGGCGACGCCCTCCGGGCTGCTCCACCGTTCGGGCGGCCCGATCAGCAGGCTCGGATCGACATACTCGTGATTGACAGCCCATAGTCCCGATGTTGACGAGCCTGCCTTCCAGTCTGGCAAGCTGAAGAAATGCCCGCCGTCGTGGTGCATGCCGGCCTGCCGGGCCTGATCGGCTGCGCTGTTGCTGCCATCGGGCATGAAGGCGGGACCGACGCCATCGATCGGATCCCCCCAGGCATAAACGACCTGAACCCGGTACCCGGCCGGCACGCGCACCGTGTCGGCCTTCGATGCCTCGACGGGATCGAAGAAAGCCTTCGGTGCGGCCGGCCCGCTCGGTGTTCGGGAATGCGCGGCTGCGGGCAGCACCGGCCCCAGGAGCGCCGCCAGCGCTGCGCCCGCGCCCCGGCGGAGCAACTCGCGCCGGCCGGGTGATCGCTCGACGATGTCCGCGAAGCGGTCCTGAGCTGTCCGGTCGCGCCGTGCGGTGCAAGGTGGTTGATTCAATCGTGCTCCCGGATGGTTGGGGTGCGCGGAGCCTGCTTGCCCCGTGGGTTTCATGCACCCATGCGAAAGCAGTATCCATCGGGCCAACGGAAGCCGGCGGGTGCGCATTGCGGACGCGGGGCCTTTCTTCATGCTGTCACACGCGACCGTGATAGTCCGCGGCAGCCGTGGCTCCATGCCCGGTGAGGGTGCGCCGCGACGGCGTGCCGCGGCTCTCGAATATCCCCGAACAACCACCTCCAGGAGTACCCGATGAAGGGCAAATCGCACCCCACCAACGATGTGTCGCTGAATCCGTCGAGCGGTCATTCGATCCGCGACGTGATCGATCACGTCGATGCAAGCCGCCGTCAGTTCATCCAGAGCGGCGTTGGCGCCGCTGCGCTGGCATCGGCCGGCGGCATCACGCTGGGCGGACTGGTCGGCACGGTGCAGGCCGCGCCGGTTCCGGCCGGTCTGGGCTTCCCCGGCATCGGCTTCGAGAGCATTCCCGCCAGCATTGACATCGATCCGAGCAGCACCGCATCCGCCGTCGCCGACCTGGTCAAGGTGCCCGTTGGTTACACCGCGAACGTGTTCGTTGCCTGGGGCGACCCGATCATGCCGGGTGGCGCGCCTTTCAGCGGCACGGCCAGCGAAACCGCTGCCGACCAGCTCAAGCAGTTCGGCATGCACAACGACGGCATGCACTTCTTCCCGATCGACGACGACCGCGACGACGACAAGCGCCGTGACGGGCACGACGGCCATGACGACGACCGCGGCTCCAGCAAGCGCGGCATCCTGTGCGTGAACAACGAGTACACCCACGAGGAAGTGCTGTTCACCGACGGGCAGGTGGGTGCCGGCTATTCAATCGCCAAGACGCGCAAGTCGCAGGCGGCTCACGGTGTCTCGATCGTCGAGGCGCGCCGCAAGGGCGGCAAGTGGTCGGTTGCGAAGAACTCGTCGCTCGGTCGCCGCATCACTGCCAACACCTTCATGCAGGTGTCCGGCCCGGCTGCCGGCCACGCGCTGATGCAGACGCGTGAATTCCTGATCACCGATGTCGCCAGCACGCCGACCGGCAACACCACGAACGGCCGCGTGGCCAATGGCACGGTGAACAACTGCGCTCACGGCATCACGCCTTGGGGAACGTACCTGACCTGCGAAGAGAACTGGAACGGCAACTTCGGTGGCACCGGGGCGGTCGACACGTCTGTCACGACCGAGATCGGCAAGCTGAATCGCCGCTACGGGCTCAACGCAGGCGGCTTCGGCTACCGCTGGCACACCACCGACCCGCGCTGGGACCTCACCACCAACCCGAACGAAGCGCACCTGTTCGGCTGGGTGATCGAGATCGATCCGTACGATCCGAAGTCGATTCCTGTCAAGCGCACGGCCCTGGGTCGCTTCAAGCACGAGAGCGCGCAGTACGTCGTCGACAAGGACGATCACGTCGCCTTCTACTTGGGCGACGACGAGCGCAACGAGTACATCTACAAGTTCGTCTGCAAGGGCAAGCTCAAGAAAGGCCGCCGCGCCGCGAATCGCAACCTGCTCGACGAAGGCACGCTTTACGTCGCCCGCTTCGATGCCGACCTGACCGGCGCGTGGCTGCCACTGACGCCGGCCTCGATCGGGCTCGATGGCAAGGCCCTGCGCGAGAACGCCAACTTCACCGGCGCCGATGATGCGGAAGTCCTGGCCAAGATCCTGATCAAGACCCGCATGGCCGCCGACGCGGTGGGCGCGACGATGATGGACCGCCCCGAGTGGACTGGCGCTCGCCCGCGCATCAATGGCTTCAGGGAGGTCGAGGTCTACTGCACGCTGACCAACAACAACCGCCGCGGAACCGCCGGTGCATCCACCAATGCCGCCGATGGTTCGACGTCAGCGGGTTCGGCTCGCCCTCCAGTGGATGCCGCCAACCCGCGTGAAGACAACGTGCACGGCCACATCATCCGCTGGCGCGAGGCCGGCAAGTCGGTGAAGGCCACCGCATTCACCTGGGACCTGTTCGCCCAGGCCGGCGACACGCTGACCGCCAAGGTCGCCAAGCCGACGAACAACTATCAGGGCAACATCGTCGACGCCCCGAACGGCAGCGCTGATTACGGCGCACCGGACGGCCTGTGGTTCGACTACTTCGGCCGCCTGTGGGTGCAGACCGACCAGATCGGCAACGGATCCGGCGACTTCGTCAACATCGGATCGAACGTGATGGTGTGCGCCGACCCGAACACCGGCGAAACGCGCCGCTTCCTGACCTCGCCGAACAAATGTGAAGTCACCGGCGTGACGATGACGCCGAACGGCCGCACGATGTTCGTCGGCATCCAGCACCCGGGCGAGGACGCCCTGGCAGCGAATCCGACGGAGTTCTCGAACTGGCCTCAGGGTCAGTTCGCTGTGGAGTCCGACGGCGTCACCGCGTTGCCGGGTGGCCGTCCGCGCTCATCGGTGGTCGTGATCACCAAGGACGACGGCGGCATCATCGGGACCTGACCGACCGATCCGCTCGACCGGGCCCCCCGGACTGCATCGATCGAACGATGCGGCCCGGGGGGCCTTCTTTCTTGGCGCGACGATGAAACGCGGGAATGTCAGCCGCGTCCGATGTACGGCATGGCCGTTGCCATGATCGTCATGAACTGCACGTTGGCCGACAGAGGCAGGCTGGCCATGTGAATCAAGGCGTTGGCGACGTGCGCCACGTCCATGCGCGGCTCGGCCATCCGGCTGCCGTTGGCCTGCAGGATGCCGGCTGCCATGGGCGCGGTCATGTCGGTGGCTGCGTTGCCGATGTCGATCTGTCCGCAGGCGATGTCGTGTTCGCGGCCTTCGAGCGACGTCGAGCGTGTCAGTCCGGTGATTGCGTGCTTGGTCGCGGTGTAGGGCGTCGTGTAGGGACGTGGCACGTGGGCCGAGATCGACCCGTTGTTGATGATGCGACCGCCGCGCGGCGTCTGGGCCTTCATGAGGCGGAATGCGTGCTGCGTGCACAGGAAGGCGCCGGTCAGGTTCACGTCGACAACGGTCTTCCATTGCTCGAAGCTCAACTCGTCGAGCGGCACGGCCGGAGCACCGGTGCCGGCGTTATTGAAGAGCAGGTCCAGCCTGCCGCAGATGCTTCGTACACGCTCGAAAAGGGCGGCCACCGAGGCGGGATCGCTGACGTCGGTGGGCACGGCGAGCGCATGGGTCGCGTTGACACCCGCGGCATTCGCGGTCGCGTCCAGGCTCGTCTTGTTCCGACCGGCCAGCACGACGATGTAGCCGGCTTCCAGCAAGGCCAGCGAGCAGGCCCGGCCGATTCCGCTTCCGGCGCCGGTCACCACCGCAACAGGCATTTTCTCGATCA
>Ga0209717_1001381_pt1 | contig 26338 bp, 12 predicted proteins | sample AD_UKC048_MetaG_FD_184418 | JGI IMG/M metagenome (GOLD analysis project Ga0209717, IMG submission 184418) | Active sludge microbial communities of municipal wastewater-treating anaerobic digesters from USA - AD_UKC048_MetaG (SPAdes) (version 2) | ecosystem: Engineered > Bioreactor > Anaerobic >... | reverse complement strand
CGATAGTTCCGCCGTTAATGACGGTGAGTTTTCCTTGCGCCCCGGGGGTGGATTGGGGAGCGGTGGCTGTACCCCAAACCTGGATGCCTTGCCACATATTTGAACATGTCCCATGAAGTAATCCAGCATCAATAATCAATTCTGAACCGCGGCCAACAATGATAGTTGCATCTTCACAAAAACCAACTTCGCCTTTAATGGTCAACGTTACAGTATCTTCAATATAAACAATTTGATTGATGTATTTCTTGCCATACCAAGTATCATCCGTTGAAATGAATAAAGTATCCTCGTCTAACACAAATTGGTCACAAAGAAGTATGCAATTATAATTTTCATCATATGGGCCGAGAAATGACTTTGAATCATCACAATCACATGAATCTGAGCAAGTAGGACAGGTATTCGGCTTAGTCAGTGAAATACCCCAATTATAATAGCCATCATTATCTAAATCTGCACATCTTATATCTGAATCATCATAAAGAAATGAACTGAGTGGCGTGAGCAAAGAATAATTACGAAACTGGCCAGCGTTCGCAATTACATAATAGAATTCTGTTCCATTGGCTCCCCAGTCTCCCCAACTATTCTTAAATATCCAGTAATTGCTACCAATCCAAGGATCTCCAGGTAAAATTACCTTTTCTGAATCACCTTCATGCCATGGATTATTTCCATCTAAAATTAAATCCCAAGCTTTAATTTTTCCATATCCCACCATCGTGATGGCGTGTTTCCATATAGGCATAATAGTGCTTTGAGGACCGTTTACGATCAAATTCTTTTTTAGAAAGTATTCTCCATTTTGTTGACCACCATGTATATAACTTTTACCATAAATTGATATTCTTTCATTTGGATTATCACATGAATCCTCACAGTGTTGTATATGCCAAGGTTGATATGGAAAACACTCTTCATTCATTACTCCAGGATTTATTATAAAATTTATTGCATCAGTGGTATTGCCCCCCCACCAACATAGTGTATCATTTAAACATGAAATTATATTTTGCTCCGCTAAATTTTCGTCAATATGTTCATTATAGTACAAGTTTTCAATAGCTTCTGTAGTATAAACTGGGGCAAAAGCCCAACAATCGTAACAATACTGACCCTCACGACGATTAGGGATCCATCCACTTCCTGTTGGATCCCCATCATAATACAGTGAACTTGAGTCATTAGCTCCATGACGATTTCTCCAATCAAATTCGTCTGTTATAGTATAGGATCTATTAGCATTTTGATCATCTTCTAAAGGTAGTATTACAAAAAAACCACCGACATAATATTCTAATCCTTGAAGGTATGGCAGAGCCGTGGTTCCAAAATAATCAAGCTTCTCTTGAAAAGTTTTCAATGCCATGGGTGTTTCACCTGCATACCAGGGGAGCCGCTTTTCTTCAATAATTTCATTTATTTTATCGACTTTCTCAGATATCTTTGCTCTAATAAGACTATCTCGCACATATTCTAAATTTTCAAAACCTTGATCTAAATAGGTTAAATAATCAACATAGATGGAAGCATCAATTAACTGAATTGAAAGTTGATAGGGTTCAATATTGTTTAGTAAGCAGGTTTCTTCACAAGTATCGTGTAACGAAATACTTGAATTTGTGTCCAAAAGTGGATATATTTCAAATACAAGAAAATTTTCGCCTGAAATATCAGTAAATATTACTCTTACTAAACTTGTATCAGAATTTAAATATGCGTTACCACTGATCTTAAGACCATAGATATTGCCAATATTTTCAAAAGGTCTAATCGTGGTATCTTTTAGAAACGTTTCATCAATTTGGATGTAACTCTAAGAAAATGACTGTGAATAAATTAACAATATGGAACATATTGCTCCACTTGCAAAAAGTTTAAATATTGCTTTCATTACTGGTGTTTGTTAATTGGTTAATAGATTAAGATTTTACTCCGAAAGATAAGATTGCCTGAAGATATAATATTGACAAGATAGATGCCTGTTGCAAAATGACTTGCTGATATTATTTGATTATTGTTCATTAGCTTACCATGATAAATTTCATTTCCCATCAGGTTGAAAATGCTCAAATGGTAGGTAAGCCCGGTTTTTTCTGTATCCGAACAATTAATAGTTATCGTCCGATCAGTTGCGTTATAATTTATTCGAAATGATTCAGAGGGTTCATTATCGTTAATGGACGGCGGCAAATGATAATAGCAACTTTCATAATCGGGATTCTGATAAATAAGAGTATCAGATTCATAATAACATATTAAATTATAAACACAACCAACATAACAAACATTACTGTATAATAATCCGAATGTACTTCCAATTCCCTCGGTCCAGATTTCATCAAGAACTGAATTATAGATAAATATCCTTTTTCGATATCTGTCTCCCAGCCACACAGAATCTGTGGCTGAGACGATTAATGTATCAAATTCGGGGCATACCAATGCATTATAAACTATAACAGAATCATTTGCACTTAAATTAAATGAATAAATCAATCCTTCCACCCCGGAATTATTTCTAAAATAAACCTCCCCGCTTTCATTTTCTCTGATGTACCCGGAAAAATACCAGGTTGATTGTAAAGAGTCGTTTGTTTCATAAACTTTATGATATACATGATCACCTATTGTGATGGTGTCACCAATTTTACAATATAATGAATATCGAATATTCATATATTCTATGGCAACACTCCATAATTTTGCCGTATCGACAATGGCATCATAATTCAAGCTATTTGCTCTCTGGTAGGCCCCACCTGATGGTGCAACTGACTGACCATTACTAAAACAGTTTACTAACAACAAGGAGAGGATCAATAATCTCAATTTTTTCATAATATTTCGGTATTTATTGCGCTTTCATACCATAAAACCAAATCAGAATAATAGCTTACATTAATAAGGGTGAGAGGGAAATAAACCTGGTTTTCAGAATTTGGATTAACGTTTCAAATATAGCGCAAAATTCAGTAGATGTCAAGATCTTTTAATCAAATCTTCATAATTTAGATAAGTTCTATATAATTCTTCATTATTGGTTTTAAGTATCAGAAAGTCTTATGAATGGCTAATTCTCAAAAGTTTTCCTTACAACTCCATGCCGGTATTAATATGTTGGCTTGAAAATCAATTTTGTTACTTTGCAGATGAAAAGTGAAGCGTGAAGCGTGAAGGGTGAAATTGGAAAATAGAAATTTGGAATTGGTTCCAGGTTTCGCGGGAAAGACGCGAAACCTGGAACACTAGAACTCTGGAACACTGGAACACTGGAACACTGGAACCCGGAACCCCTTACAACCCTTCCAACCCCTTGAACCCATGAAACTCATCGGCGCGGGCTTCGGCAGATCGGGAACCATGTCGCTCAAGGCGGCGCTGGATGAGCTGGGCTATGGCCCCTGCTACCATATGAAGACCGCCCTGCCGCGATTCCATCATCTTCATTTCTTTATAAAAGCCTGGAAAGGGGAGACGGTCAACTGGAAGAGATTTTTCAGAAGATATAATTCCGTTGTCGACTGGCCCACCTGCTCATTTTACAAGGAGCTGATGCAGGAATATCCCGATGCGAAGATCCTGCTGAATGTACGCGATCCGGAGAAATGGTACGACAGCATGTACGAAACGATCTGGGCCATCCAGCCGGCTTTCCCGTTCTGGTTTCCGGGCATCGTCAGGAGGATCCACGACGAGATCATATGGAACGGCAACCTGCAGGGCGCTTTCAACGACCGCCTGATGACCGTGAAGATCTACCGGGAGTGGATCGATGAAGTGAGGAAAACGGTTCCGGCAGAGCGTTTGCTGGTTTATGAAGTGAAGGAAGGTTGGAAACCCTTATGCGATTTCCTCGGTGTGCCGGTCCCCGAAAAACCCTTCCCGCATATCAACGAGCGCAGGAGCTTCCGGAGGCTGATCCGGCTGCTGAAGGTGCTGAACTGGCTGGTGCCTGCTTTGATCTTTATGATATTCGTTTTCACAGTTTTATTTCTCACAGATTAATTTCTCACAGATTTCACAGATTGAAAGCACAAAATCCACAGAATGGGACTGCAGGACTGTAAGACTTTAGGACTGTAGGGCTGTAGGAATGTGCAAATTTCCAGAAGAGAGTTTCTTTAGAGTCTGAACAGCCTCTTTTTTGTAGTCCGACGACTGAAGCCGTCGGTTCCAGAGGGATTCTCTTCCGACGGGTAAATCCGTCGGTTCTATCGTTCCTGGAACCAACGGCTTTAGTCGTTGGAGCACGAATACCAAAAGGTAAGAACTAATCTGTGGATTCTGTGCTTTCAATCTGTGAAATCTGTGAGAAACAAAAACCCTAGAACAAATTCCCGAAAGCAATGTACAGCCCTCTCATCCCGTCCCTTTGATCCAGCGCAAAACCATAATCGACGGCAATGATGAAATTCTCGTTCCAGCCGATGCGCAGGCCGGCGCCGACACTGGGATGCAGCTTGTCGCCGCTGTTGGCCCAATCGAAATATTCTGCTGTTTCAGCCGTTTTCGGGATATTGAAATCCATCTTCTGTACCACCATTCCCACGTCGCCGAAAACATTCAGCCCGACGTAGAATTTTTGCTTGGCGATGACAAAGTCGGTAATCCGCCAGCGCACCTCGGCATTGCCCCAAACAATACCATCTCCGACCACCCGGTTGCGCAAAATTCCGCGCAGGTTCTTCGCCCCGCCCAGGCCGTCGGTCTTGGTAATAGATGAGAAAGAATTGAGCATGTAGGGCTGGAAATAGAACGGCGTATGACCGGCAATCGTTCCCTGGTAGCCCAGCCGGTAGCCGAAATTCACCTTCTTCTTAACGATGGTGAAATACTGCCGGTGTATGGCGATCAGCTTCAGGAATGAATTGCCGTCGTTAAAGAAAAATCCGGGAGAGTAAACCAGCATCAGCTCATCCCACAGGCCTTTCATCGGGTTGGGCTCGTTGTCGCGCGTGTCGAAGATCAGCCCGGCCTTGATAAAATTGGCATTACCGCCATTTTTCTCATCCTCGGGAATAATCCCCCATTCAACATACTTATCGTAAAGGGTGATCGTATCCGGAAGGATCTTGCTCTCTTTTTTACCCTTGTTCAACCTGTCGATATCCACCGTTCCCGTTTTAAAATTCATGATCCCGATACCGGCCAGCCAGCGGAGCCTTTCACCGGCTATTTGTCCCTGGAAATCACTCGTGAAGCGGAACATCTTCCGTTCATGCCGGTAAAACATCCGGGTGATATACGATGTGTCCTCATCATCCTCCCATTCCGGCCGGTATATCGCCTGGTATCCGTTAAATCCATAGAAATCAACGCCTTTCTCCGTCAGATAACTCAGGTCGGCCGTGAACCGGATACCGGGAATAAGGTATTTGGAATCATAAAAGACCTGGTTAATGCCACTTCCCTTCGTGAACCGCGATACCTCCACCTTAACCATATGCCGGTATTCGGGGTAGGCTTTCCAGTCGCCGTAGTCGTACATGTTGGCCACAAGTCCGTATTGCAGCCCCATGTCGGCATCGTAGGCCACGACCGGCAACCCGGAGAAATTCAGTCGTTTGCGCTGTTTCTGCTCTGTCGTGTCCTGCTGGGAATGGATGAAAAGCGGCGCCAACATTAAAAAAAACAAAAATCCGTTGGTTAATCTTTTTATCATCATATTATTTCCTCCCTCAGTGCTTATCTGTGTTAATCGGTGTAATCTGTGGTAAAATTATAACTTACACCACAGATTACACAGAACTTTCGGTTTTATTTATACTCATTCTTTGCAGGTTTGCGGCAGCAAAGCTGCTTAGAATGAGTTATACCGAGAAGAACAACTGTATCAAATTCGCAAACCTGTTTAGACTCGGTATAAAAGTCTGAATATTTCTTTCATAATTCTTTCCCTTTGCTTTATCAACCCCTCAAATTCACTCCTGTTGCGGTATTTCAGAAAGATCCACCGCCAGTCGGCTCTCAGTTTCAGCATCAGGCGGTAATTGTAGAATGCGCACAGGCCGGTCAAAGATACCGAAACCATAAAAACAGCCGCATAAAAAATATTGTGAAAAATGAATATAGAGGTGATAAAAAGCAGGAGATACCAGGTAAAGAATAACAGGAGCCCGGCGCCGAACCTCACCGAGCCGAGGAAATGCCGGTCTTTGATATTCCGCGCCAGGAATATGGGCAGGCCGTAAGGGATGTAATTCAGGACTATGCCATAAAGGTGGATGGGGAGCAGGAACAGGGCGATAAAAGTGCCGATTTTCGATTTTCGATTTTCGATTTTCGAAGTAATTTGGGAATCGCGGATGCCGAGGGCCGGGAGTTTTGCGTGGTAAGACGCCAGTTCTTCGCGGAGGGTTTCCAGCCCTTTTTCTTTAACCATAAGATTCTCAGCCAATTCCTTCTTTATTAAGAAAAGATTATACGGATTGTTCCTGAGTTTTCTGCGCTTCCGTTCAACCGGCCCGTACATTTTCACTGCCTCATGGATAACGCTGTAGTTCTCTTCCGAACGGATATCCAGCATCACTTTCCGGAGCTCCGTTGCCAGGTCGGTGGTCATATGGCTGACTGCCTGGGCAGGGTTCCGTAGGTATTCCTCGCGGTAGGCCAATGCCGGGATGGGATTGCCGAACACTACCAGCAGGTCGCTCCCGGCGTTGTAGTAGTTGGAATAATCGAGCCCGACAGGGACGATGGTCACCCCCAGCGTAAAATCATTGGCCTCCTCCGCTTGCAGCGCCAGCCGTGCCGCTCCTTTTTTCAACGGGCGCAACCGTTTCTCCCCCAGGTGGTTCCCTTCGGGGAACAGGCCTGCCGGCCGGTTTCTCTTCAGCACGCCGATGATCTCGGGAAATACTTCATTGTTCTGATCGACGGCGTGAAAACCATCGCGGATGCGGTAAACAGGTAAGATCTTCAGAAAGTAGAGAATCCGGGCCATGTATTTTTTACGGAAGATGTCGGCCCGGGCCAGGAACACCACCTGGCGGCGGGTGGAAAAGATTACAGCCAGCGCATCCATCAGCGCATTCTGGTGATTGGCGGCAAAAATGACCGGACCGTTATGCGGAATCCTTTCCCTGTTGACCACGGAAAACTTCCGGTAATACATCCTGTGGAAAATGCCCCCGATCCAGAGGACGATCTGGAACCCGAAGGAGAATCTGCCGATGGTTTTCCTGGACATAGAAAATTATTGAGTCAGCTTTCTCGCCGCCTCATACGGACTGATCTTTCCGGCAAGGATGTCGCTGCGGAGGGTGTCGATCTGTGAAATCACTATTTCACTGTGATAGAACTGCTGCCGGATCGCCTCTTCGACGGTATCTGTAAAGGCCTGCAACGCCTGTTCCTGGCGGTTGGCGTCGAAGTAACCCGACTCATGGGCCAACCGGCTGTAATCTAAAACCATCTGCCAGGTTTCAGCGATGCCCTTGTTTTCGGCGGCCGAGGCGGTCAGCACCATCGGGTTCCATCCCGACGGCGGGGGAGGGAAGAGGTGGAGGGCATTCTTATATTCCCGCGCTGCCAGTTCGGCTTTCCTGACATTATCGCCATCGGCTTTATTGATGACGATGCCGTCGGCCATCTCCATGATGCCCCGCTTGATCCCCTGGAGCTCGTCGCCGGCGCCGGCCAGCATCAGCAGCAGGAAGAAATCGACCATGCTGTGGACGGCCGTTTCCGATTGCCCCACGCCGACCGTCTCGACGAAGATGATGTTAAATCCTGCTGCTTCGCAGAGGATGACCGATTCGCGCGTATTGCGCGCCACGCCGCCCAGCGTTCCGGCAGAGGAGGAGGGTCGGATGTAGGCGTTAGGGTCGTTGGCCAGGTCTTCCATCCGGGTCTTGTCGCCCAGGATGCTTCCTTTGGTGCGGCGGCTGCTCGGGTCGATCGCCAGTACGGCGATCCTGTTGCCCTGTGCCGTAAGATATTTCCCGAGCGTTTCGATGAACGTGCTCTTTCCCACTCCCGGCACCCCCGTAATGCCCACGCGGACCGATCTCCCGGCATGCGGTACGCAGGCGTTGACGATCTCCCGGGCCAGCTCCTGGTGGCGTGGCAGGGCGCTTTCGACCATCGTGATGGCTTTGCTGAGGAGCGGGCGGCTGCCTTCCAGGATCCCTTTCACATATGCTTCGGCGTCAAGCTCTTTCGGGATGGCGTCGCGGAATCGGCGTGCCGCCTCCGGGTTCATCGCTTCCGGCTGGTCGATCCCTTCATTCACCCGCAGAGCGGAATCTTCCGGTAGTTCTTTTTCATTCATTACGACAAATGTAAAGAAAATTATGTACTTTTGCCGCCGCAAAACTCTCCGTAGCTCAGTTGGTAGAGCAATTGACTCTTAATCAATGGGTCCCAGGTTCGAATCCTGGCGGGGAGACGAAGACAGTCTTTAGTCTTAAGTCTTTAGTGTTAAGTTGTTGCAGGGTGCGGCAACTTTTTTTATTGGCGATAATCGATATGTGGTTTTTTGTTTTACGCCAGATTCCGGCCAGAAAGGGAGGAAATTTCAGTTGGACAGTTGGACAGTTGGACAAAAGAATCAGGCGATAGCACGATCAGACAATCCGGCGATATAACATTTTAAATACCAAATGAAATCGAATATCGGCTGATCGACTGATCGAGATTTCGTCTGATCAAGCCCGGTTACCTCACCAACGCCACCGTCCCAACTCTTTCCTGATTCCCCGGAACAATATCCACCGAGAATACGATCTTGTAAACATACACCCCCCCTGGACATTCCTTTCCATTCTTCTTCCCATCCCAGCCAACCAGGATGTTTTCTGATCTGAAGATTCTTCCTCCCCACCGGTCATAGACCTCCATGGTGAAATGTGAAAGATCATTGCCATTGTATAAAGCCTGAAAGGTATCATTCACCCCATCTCCATCAGGGGTAAAGGCATTTGGGATGAACAGGTGGGTCTCCGGTATTTCTTCGGATGTCAGTTTTACATATACGGAATCAGAACCTAAACAACCCACCGGCGACTCCATCTCAACCGAGTACATTCCTTCAGCATTGATGACAATACTTTCCGTGCTGTCGCCCGTATTCCAGCGATAGGATGAAAGTCCGGTTCCTGCATCAAGCACATCCCCTGCTTGCATTTCCAGCGTATCCGTTCCATGGAAGGCTGCTACCGGATTATCGCTGACGATCAACTCAATGCTTTTCTGGTCGGTACAGCCGACAAGATCGGTGGCGAGTAAGGTGTAAATGCCTGCGTCAGTTTGGGTAACGGCGAAGAAGAACGGATCGTTGCCGGTGGTATCACCATCGGGGTAGATCCATTGATAATCAAGGGGGGGCTGGTTGCCGACAGCAATGCTCATCATGCTGACGAACTGGCCGGTGCAGACGGTTTTGCTCTGATCCAGGATGATCATGGGCGGCTCATAGATCGTGACCTCGCCTGTCTGGAACTGGGCGGGAATAGGATTGCCACTGGCGTTGGTGAAATACGATTCGGTTTCTCCGGTGTACCAGGCCAGTTCTCCCTGCCCGGGATTTCTCGTGGTAAACACCATGTCGGCGACCTTTTCCGTCCCGCTGAATGTCACCGGTGCCGGTGAATGCCAGACCAGATGTATGTCTCCTGCGATCGGATCAATCCAGCCGGTCAGGCTGTCGGCAAGCTGGGTATTCACATTGGCAAAGCCTTCACATTCCAGGTTATCCGCATTATAGCCCAGTTTCAGGTGAAAATCGGCCACGTTGTTAAAATTATCGACATTAACCGGGACCATAGCGGTATTGCCCAGGCAGTGTTCTCCTTCATCCGTAACAGCGTGTAAATAAGTCAGGATAATATTTTGAACATCAACCGTAAAGGACGTATCGCAGTCGTTTTCGTCTTTGACGATACAGGTATAGGTGCCTGCAGAAAGATCATTAAATGTCCCGTTATTCGTTTGCCAGGTGCCTCCGTTGTCAATGGAATAGAAGATTTGAGATGTGCTACCGGTTGCAATAATTTCAACCGAGCCGTTCCCCAGGAAATCTGTTTCATCGGTAATGTTAACCTGTGCCACCTGCGGTCCGGGAATATCGGCCAGGATAACCGGGTTTGCAAGATAAAATCCTTCGCAGCCATTGATATCCCGGATGCGAACAATGTAGTTTCCGGCAACTAATCCAGTAAAAATACTGTCAGTCGAATAATTATTCCCGTTATCAATCGAATATTCAAGTAGTGAGCCTGATGGAGAAAAGGCCGAAATGATGATCTGCCCGTCGTTAAGGAAACAATGTGGCCTGGTAGTTTGAACCTGTGTCACCTGGAGGTTACCCGCATCTTCAATAGTATAAACCGGAGATTCCGTTTCGCAACCGTTTGCATCTGTAATTGTAAGATAATATTGCCCGGCAGGAATCCCAGACACATCAATATCCGTTCCGTACTCGACCTCGGAGAGGTCGACCCATCTGTAGAAAAATGGCAGCGCACCCACCGCCGTCAGCCCCTTGATGGAGCCGCTTGCCCCGTTGCATGTCGTCGGTGTGATTTGCAGATTGGTTTCGTCGAGGATTGTTGGTGTGTGAAAACCGATATGGATGGTATCAAAACCTTCGCAGCCGGTCTCACTGAATCTGCCCTTTACCCAGTAAGTTCCGCTATCGGAAACGGTAATCGAAGAAACGCCGAACTGGCCGGTAGACCAGGAAAAGAAATCGGCGTCGCAACCTGCACTGAGCGTCAGCGAAGCGTCCTGACATATAAGTGTATTCAGGCCAAGATCGGGTTGAGGAGAAGGGAAGATTTCAATTTCTCTTGATGTGTGCTCATATCTTCCGGAAGGATACCATACATCAACTTTTACTTCGTGAATTCCAGGATTTTTGAAAGCGTATGTTGGTGAAAGCTGCCATGAGGTGCTTCCTGGCCCATCATCGAAATTCCATTGAATGGTTTGCGGTGTGGGAATGAAATTGGGCTTGAAGCGGATCGGGTATCCTTGACATTGCTCGCCAGTCCATTCGAAGCGGAGGAGGTAGTCGACTAATATATTTAATAAACTATATGATGGATCATTTGGGAACATGTTTATTGCATTCTTTTCATAATTACAACCTTCACCCCTGATCCATGGATTATGGATAACACTTAGAAAATATTGATCTGGTCCAGGCTGAACAGGATCAACAGGTGTAATATATATTTTGCCATCCCGTGCAAGTTGCATGTCCCATGCATTACCGGAACAAATTAAAAGAGCTGAATCTTTAAACATATTCCAATCTAATACATATTGCATATCATACTGGAAAATGAAAGAAGTATCGCCAATAGTCTGCCAACAAATATATAAATACCTCGAATCTGGAGAAAACTCCATACCTGAAATCCCTGGAAGCGGGACATTATCAGGTGCATTCAGCGTATAAATATATTCGCATTTTCCGTTGGAGGAATTAAAATTGCATATCTCAAGAAGACCTTCATTATAACTTAATACTAAAAATCTTTTATCAGGAGAGATTTTGATATGTCCCCAGTTTCCAGTCCAGTTTGGCGGCCCATCAGGCATTTCCGAAAGCACAGGATTGGGATTGAATCCGTTTTCATCTAAAAGGAATGTTGCAAATGCATCATTCTCATTTTTTCTAATAATAACCCAAACAGCTTCAGAATTTTCTTTTTTAACAATGGCAATGCGGTCACTTGCGTCCCAGCCTGCCTGCACAATAATATTCTTTTCCACAACTGACCCAAAACCATTGTTAAGGTTCATATCAATAATGGAATATTTAAATTCGCCATCATAATTAAGAGACGAGTATTCCGAAACTAAGAGATAATACATACCTGGATGACCTGGCCATTTGACGATAGCCGAACCTGATGATCCAGGGTTAGGCATATCCGTGCCATTTTGCATAAGTCCGTTTTTTGTATGAATGAATCCCCATTCAAAACAAAACAAATAATTACCTAAGGAATCGGAAATAGTTGCGGTTGATGGTCCATAGTCTGTAGGCCCATCATGCAATACTTCCGGAATCCCGGAAGAAAAATCCAAACCACATAAGTTATGAAAATACCAAATGTTGGCTTCATTCTGGGCGAAGAGGGAGGTGGAGAGGAGGAGGAAGAGGACAATGATTGGAAGATTGAGAGATTTGGCGATTGGTAGATTGGATGATTGGGCGATTTGGCGATTTGGCGATATGGAGCGGCGAAAATTTAGTTTGAAATTCAGGGTTTTCATCTTACATCATTATGAAGATCGTTGTGGATGAAATGGGTGGGATAAAAGTAGGAAATATATGGGAGAAATGCAAGAAGTTGGACAGTTGGCAGTTGGACAAAAGAATCAGGCGATATTACAATGGATTTTGAATTTTGTATTTTGTATTTGTCTGGCATTTGGTGCTTGGGATTTGGGATTTTCTACCTCACGAGCATCACCGTTCCGACCCTTTCCTGGTTCCCCGGAATGCCATCAACTGAAAACACAATCTTGTAAACATACACCCCTCCTGGACATTCCTTTCCATTCTTCTTCCCATCCCAGCCAACCAGGATGTTTTCTGATCTGAAGATTCGTCCTCCCCACCGGTCATATACCTCCATTGTGAATTTTGAAATGTCATTACCATTGTATAAAGCCAGAAAGGTGTCGTTCACTCCGTCACCATCCGGCGTAAAGGCATTGGGGATGAATAAATGGGTCTCCGGTATTTCTTCAGTAGTCAGCTTTACATAAACGGAATCTGAACCCAAGCAACCCACAGGAGACTTCATCTCGACCGAGTACATTCCTTCAGCATTGATGACAATACTTTCCGTGGTATCGCCGGTGTTCCAGCTATAGGAAGATAAGCCTGCTCCTGCATCCAGTACATCACCTGAGTGCATTTCCAGCGTATCGCTGCCGTGAAAAGCCGCAACCGGATTTTCACTGACGATCAGTTCGATGCTTTTCTGGTCGGTGCATCCAACCCGGTCGGTGGCAAGAAGGGTGTAGAGGCCAGCATCGGAAGAGGTGACGGAAAAGAAGGTAGGATCATTGCTGGTGGTATCCCCATTGGGATAAATCCACTGGTAATCGATGGGCGGCTGGTTGCCTGAAGCTAAACTCATCAGGATGACAAACTGCCCCGTGCAGAAAGTTTTGCTCTGACCCAGGATGATCTGAGGCGGCTCGTAGATAGTGACCTGCCCTGTGCTGAACTCGGCAGGAATCGGGTTGCCGCTGGCGTTGGTGAAATAGCTTTCAGTGGTTCCGGTGTACCAGGCCAGTTCACCCTGCCCGGGATTTTTGGTTGTGAACACCAGGTCGGCGACTTTTTCCGTTCCGGGGAAGGTAACAGAACTTGGCGAATTCCAGGCTAAATGGATATCTCCCGCAAGTGGATCGACCCAACCAGTAAGACTGTCGAGCAGTTGAGGATTTATATTGGCAAAGCCTTCACATTCCAGATTATCGGCATTATAGCCCAGCTTCAGGTGAAAATCGGCAACAGAATTGAAATTATCCACATTTACCGGAACCATCGCTGTATTGCCCAAACAATGTCCGCCTTCGCCAGTGATGGCGTGCAAGAAGGTGAGGATAATGTTATGGATTTCGATGGTGAAAGTCGTGTCGCAGTCGTTTTCGTCTTTGACGATACAGGTATAGGTGCCGGCTGAAAGATTGCTAAAGATTCCGTTATTCGTTTGCCATGTTGCTCCGTTGTCGATGGAAAAGAATATTTGCGGGGTACTGCCGGTTGCAACGATTTCAACCGAACCATTCCCCTGGAAATCTGTTTCATCTGTTACAACTGGTGGCTGAACCTGCGGGCCAGGAATATCTTGTAAAAGTACCGGGTTATCGATATAAAATCCTTCGCAGCCGTTGATATCCCGGATGCGAATGATGTAGTTTCCGGCAATTAATCCGGTAAATATACTGTCGCTGCTGTAGGTGTTCCCGTTATCGATGGAATATTCCATAATCGATCCTGAAGGAGAAAAGGCCGAAATAATTATCTGCCCGTCATTACGGAAACAATGGGGGGTTGTGGTTTGTACCTGTGTCACCTGGAGGTCACCCGCATCTTCAATTGTATAAACCGGAGATTCCGTTTCGCAACCGTTGCCATCCCAAACGGTTAGGATATATTGCCCTGCTGGCAGGTTAAAGACATCGACATCGGTTCCGAAATCATTGCCCGACAAGTCCTCCCAGAGGTACTGCATAGGATCTACTCCCTGGATGGTCAGGCCGGTAATAGAACCGGTGGTTCCCTCACAGGAAGTAGGCATTACAACCAGAGAAGTTTCATCAATCAGGACAGGCGAATAAAAGCCGACATGGATCGTATCGCTTCCTGTACATCCTGTTTCAAAGAATGAAGCTCTAACCCAGTAGGTGCCGCTATCCATGACAGTAATTTCCGGTCTGCCAAACTGACTGGTACTCCAGGAATACATATCCGCAGTACAATTTGCATTCAATGTAACCGTTGTTCCCTCGCAAATAACAATATCAGGCCCCAGATCAGGTTGAGGAGTGGGATAAATTTCAATCTCCCGTGAAGTATGTTCAAACCGTCCGGTAGGATACCAGATATCGACTTCCACCTCATGGATTCCAGCGTTTTGGAAAGTATAAGTCGGTGAGAGTTCATTGGAATAATTTCCGGGAGCAAATTCATCAAAGAACCATTCCAAACTGTCTGGTTCAGGTATAAAATGCGGGATGAAATGAACCGGAGTGCCCTGACAGTAATTTTCAGCTTCCCATTCGAAACGGTAGAGGTAGTCGAGGAGGATGTTTGGACAGTCCCATGCATGATGCTTACCCCCGCAATAAATAGTCAAGGTGTCGAAATCGCAGGCAATACCTGATTCCCAGGGTTTGTTGATCACACTAATATATTTATTCCATGGATCTGCACAGGTATCGTTCAGACAACCCGAATATATCCTTCCATCATTCGAAAGCTGGATGCTATGCGGAGCGTTTGCTCTCACCATAATGCCGGAATTATCAAATGCGGCAGAATCTGCAGTTAATTCCATGTTATATTGATACAATGCAGCACCAGACCAAGTGACAATATTTTCATAGGCTATATATAAATATTTTGAGTCTGGAGAAAATTCACAATCAGATGGGGTAGCATAAGAATTACCTGTACCCGACCACTTTGAAATATAGTACAAAAAATTAATCTGTCCGGTTTCTGCATTGAAAGTGCATACTTCAAAATTATTTAATGGCCCATAAGAATGTGTCCAATAACATGACACAAGGTACTTTTTATCCGGAGAAACTTTTACTGGTCCCTCTGACTCAAGATAATCCCTGTAAACCCCCGTGGAACTGTATATCGGTAACGGATTGACTCCGGTTGCGTCCACCTTAAAACTAGCATAACGGTCATCGTTAAACAAGCGGGTAATGACCCAATAACCGTCTCCTTTAGAGTTCTTCAACACAAATAAGTGTTCAACAGCATTATTTGCCGCTGTCAATTTAATATTCTTAACTGTAGTCACACCACCAAAGCCTCCGTCAAGTGTCATGTCCACAATGGAATAATATATTCCATCAGGAGAATATTGACTAGAAATGCTAAATATATAATATTGAAAATCTGAATTTGGCTTTGGAAAAGCTATAGCTGACTGAGCAAATCCAGGGACATCTTCTGGTAATATCCCGTCGCCATTGAGCATGACTTCGTCATTGCGATTCCACACCGTATTACCATCAAAATAAAATAAAATATCACCTAGGGAATCACTCATAATTGCACCATCGTGAAAATACAGAGGTGAATTTATAAATAGAGGAACTGGATCACCGGTTGTGAAATTCAGTCCCGCTCCAGCATTCAGAATCCAGTTATCGGCTTCCCGCTGGGCATAGAGATTAAGGGAATTCAGAAGTGAAAGGAAGATTAGAAACCAATAGGTTTTCAGGGTTTTCATCTTACATCATTATGAAGATCGTTGCGGATGAAATGGGTGGGATAAAAGTAGAAAGTTTTGGGGAGAAAAGCAAGGGAAATCAGTTGGCACTTGGACAGTTGGACAGTTGGACAGTTGGACAAAAGAATCAGTCGATAGCACGATCAGGCGATCCGGCGATATAACATTTTAAATACCAAATGAAATCGAATATCGGCTGATCGACTGATCGAGATTTCGTCTGATCAAGCCCGGTTACCTCACCAACGCCACCGTCCCAACTCTTTCCTGATTCCCCGGAACAATATCCACCGAGAATACGATCTTGTAAACATACACCCCCCCTGGACATTCCTTTCCATTCTTCTTCCCATCCCAGCCAACCAGGATGTTTTCTGATCTGAAGATTCTTCCTCCCCACCGGTCATAGACCTCCATGGTGAAATGTGAAAGATCATTGCCATTGTATAAAGCCTGAAAGGTATCATTCACCCCATCTCCATCAGGGGTAAAGGCATTTGGGATGAACAGGTGGGTCTCCGGTATTTCTTCGGATGTCAGTTTTACATATACGGAATCAGAACCTAAACAACCCACCGGCGACTCCATCTCAACCGAGTACATTCCTTCAGCATTGATGACAATACTTTCCGTGCTGTCGCCCGTATTCCAGCGATAGGATGAAAGTCCGGTTCCTGCATCAAGCACATCCCCTGCTTGCATTTCCAGCGTATCCGTTCCATGGAAGGCTGCTACCGGATTATCGCTGACGATCAACTCAATGCTTTTCTGGTCGGTACAGCCGACAAGATCGGTGGCGAGTAAGGTGTAAATGCCTGCGTCAGTTTGGGTAACGGCGAAGAAGAACGGATCGTTGCCGGTGGTATCACCATCGGGGTAGATCCATTGATAATCAAGGGGGGGCTGGTTGCCGACAGCAATGCTCATCATGCTGACGAACTGGCCGGTGCAGACGGTTTTGCTCTGATCCAGGATGATCATGGGCGGCTCATAGATCGTGACCTCGCCTGTCTGGAACTGGGCGGGAATAGGATTGCCACTGGCGTTGGTGAAATACGATTCGGTTTCTCCGGTGTACCAGGCCAGTTCTCCCTGCCCGGGATTTCTCGTGGTAAACACCATGTCGGCGACCTTTTCCGTCCCGCTGAATGTCACCGGTGCCGGTGAATGCCAGACCAGATGTATGTCTCCTGCGATCGGATCAATCCAGCCGGTCAGGCTGTCGGCAAGCTGGGTATTCACATTGGCAAAGCCTTCACATTCCAGGTTATCCGCATTATAGCCCAGTTTCAGGTGAAAATCGGCCACGTTGTTAAAATTATCGACATTAACCGGGACCATAGCGGTATTGCCCAGGCAGTGTTCTCCTTCATCCGTAACAGCGTGTAAATAAGTCAGGATAATATTTTGAACATCAACCGTAAAGGACGTATCGCAGTCGTTTTCGTCTTTGACGATACAGGTATAGGTGCCTGCAGAAAGATCATTAAATGTCCCGTTATTCGTTTGCCAGGTGCCTCCGTTGTCAATGGAATAGAAGATTTGAGATGTGCTACCGGTTGCAATAATTTCAACCGAGCCGTTCCCCAGGAAATCTGTTTCATCGGTAATGTTAACCTGTGCCACCTGCGGTCCGGGAATATCGGCCAGGATAACCGGGTTTGCAAGATAAAATCCTTCGCAGCCATTGACATCCCTGATATGGACGACGTAAATACCGCCAGATAATCCGGTGAAAATGCTATCCGATGAATAGTCCGCTCCATCATTGATAGAATATTCAAGTGTTGATCCTGAAGGAGAAAAAGCATGCACAAAGACCTGGCCATCCGGCCTTCCACAGTGTGGTTGAGTGAGTTCAACATTTAAAACCTGCAGATTGCCGGCATCTTCGATGGTGTAAACCGGAGATTCCGTTTCGCAACCGTTGCCATCAATAATTGTCAGGTAATATTGCCCTGCGGGGAGGCCCGATGCATCGATGTTCACGCCGTAATCGTTTCCTGACAGGTCGCGCCATTGATATGCGAAGGGCGTAGAGCCAAGAGCAGTGAGTCCGGTTATTGAACCGCTTGCTCCGTTGCAGGTGGTGGGGATTATAACAAGATTGGTTTCGTCGATGAGAGTTGGTAGGTGGAAGCCCACATGGATCGTGTCATAACCCATGCAGCCGGATTCGTTGAAACGACATCGAACCCGGTAAGTTCCGCTATCAGAAACGGTAATTGACGAAACGCCGAATTGTCCGCTGGACCAGGAAAAGAAATCGGCTTCGCAATTAGCATTGAGCGTAATGGAAGCGCCGTTGCAAATGAGTGTATCCGGACCAAGATCGGGTTGAGGCGATGGGGAGATTTCTATCTCTCTTGAAGTATGCTCATATCTCCCGGAAGGATACCACACATCAACCTTCACTTCATGCAAGCCTGGGTTTTTAAAAGCATAGGCCGGTGAAAGCTGCCATGAGTTGCTTCCCGGTCCGTCATCGAAATCCCACTGGATAGTTTGTGGAGTTGGAATGAAGTTCGGCTTAAACTGGATTGGATATCCCTGGCACTGTTCGCCGGTCCACTCGAAGCGGAGAAGATAGTCCACGAGGATGTTATTAAATTGTTCCTCTAATTCACCCGGGTATGTGCTTACGTTACACATCTCAAAGGAGCATCCCGGCCCGCTTATCCAGGGTTTGCTGATCACATTCATAGAATAATAAGGATAGTCCAGCATATTTCCGCAATAAATCATTCCATCCCTTGCAAGTTGCAGGGTCCATGCAGCTCCTGTGCCAACCAGGATGCCCGAAATGCTGAACAAGCCCGGATTCTCGATCAAACTCATGGGAAACTGATAAACATCAACCGAATCCCAACCCCCAAAAGCAACGTACATAAATTTCGAATCCGGCGAAAATTCAACTCCCCGTGGAGCAATTCGTCCGTTCATGCTATTCAATGAATACATGTATTCAGCGCTTCCATTGGAGGCATTAAAGCGGCAAAATTCAAAATCTCCTCCCGAACCTCCCTGGTAAGTTGACACAATGTACTTTTTATCATACGAAACTTTAATATATCCCCAGTTACCAAAATCATTTCCTACCTGGTCAGGCATGTCACAGGAGACCGGGATGGAATCAAACCCATCTTCGTCCACCAGGAAAGCGACCATGGCATCATGAAGAAATTTCCGGGTGATCACCCATACATTATCAGTATTGGTTTGTCTCACAGTGGCAACCCTGCCCGAAGCATCGAGCGCCGCTTCGACAGGTACATTTTTTTCTGTAATGGATCCTTTACCCCCGTCAAGTTTCATGTCGACGACGGAGTATGAAAAAGCATCATGTCCTGCATAACCGGGCGAAAAAATATAGTACATCCCATCCTGTCCAGGCCATTTGACAATGGCTCTTCCCCCAACACTCGGATTGACCAGGTCTGTTCCCCCCTGCATGATCTCATGAATCTTATTAAAAACAAAGGAGTAATCCATGTAGAATAATAACTCGCCGGAAGAATCGCAAATGGTTGAATAACCGAAATGATATGTTGCGGTTTGACCATCATGAAGCGCTACCGGTTCACCCGTATTAAAATCCAGACCGCAATGCACGCCAAAGTACCAGATATTGGCTTCATTCTGGGCGAAGAGGGAGGTGGAGAGGAAGAGCAACAGGACTGTAAGACGGTAGGACTGTAAGACGGTATGACAGTAGGACTTGAGGACTGTAAGACTGTAGGACTTTAGGACGGTAAGACGGCAAGACTGTAGGAATTTAGGAAAGTGTAAGTGTAATTTCAGGGTTTTCATTTTACATCATTATGAAGATCGTTGCGGATGAAATGGGTGGGATAAAAGTAGGATGTTTTGGGGAGAAAAACAAGAGAATTTCAGTTGGACGGTTGGACAGTTGGACAGTTGGACAAAATAATCAGGCGAAAACACGATCAGGCGATCCGGCGATATTACAATGGATTTTGAATTTTGGATTTGGAATTTTACCGCACCAGCATCACCGTCCCGACCCTCTCCTGGTTCCCCGGAACACTATCAACCGAGAAAACGATTTTGTAAACATACACCCCTCCTGGGCAATTCTTTCCGTTTTTCTTGCCATCCCAGCCAACCGCAACATCGTCAGTTGTATAAACCATCCCACCCCACCGATCAAAAATGCTTAAGGTTAAATGTTGAATGTTGAATGTTGAATTCGGGAATTTTATTTTAAAAATGTCGTTTATGCCGTCACCGTTCGGACTAAACGCATTCGGAACATAAATTGCAAACTCTGGTATTTCTTCGCTTGTGAGTTTTACATAAACGGAATCTGAACCCAAGCAACCCACAGGAGACTTCATCTCGACCGAGTACATTCCTTCAGCATTGATGACAATACTTTCCGTGCTGTCGCCCGTATTCCATAGATAAGCAGATAAGCCTGCTCCTGCATCAAGAACATCACCTGCCTGCATTTCAAGGGTATCGGTGCCGTGAAAGGATGCAACCGGATTTTCGCTGACGATCAGCTCGATGCTTTTCTGATCGGTGCAGCCGACACGGTCGGTGGCGAGAAGAGTGTAAATGCCGGCATCAGCAATTGTCGTGTTAAATAAAACGGGGTAGAAAATGGAAGTATCTCCTGATGGATAAATCCAAAGGAAATCAATTGGTGGCTGATTGCCGATAGCCGAATTCGGAATAGTTATCATCTGCCCCACACAGGCGGTTTTGCTTTGATCCAGGATGATGACTGGTGGTTCGTAAATTTTGACTTCGCCAGTATGAAAGTCAGCCGGAATGGGATTGCCGCTTGCGTTGGTAAAATAGCTCTCCGTGGTTCCGGTGTACCAGGCCAATTCACCCTGTCCGGGATTTTTGGTTGTGAATACGAGTTCAGCGACAGTTTCAGGTTGGGTGAAGGTCAAAGGTGAGGATGAATTCCACGCCAGATTGATTATTCCTGCCGCCTGGTCGACCCAGCCGGACAGGCTATCAAGTAGTTGTGGATGGACATTGGTAAAGCCTTCACATTGCAGGTTGTCGGCGTTGTAGTTTAATTTCAAATGAAAAGTTGCAACAGAATTAAAATTATCGACATTAACCGGAACCATAGCCGTGTTGCCCAGACAATACCCTCCTGGCCCGGTGATGGCGTGGAGGTAAGTAAGGATTATATTTTGGATGTCAACCGTGATAGACGTATCACACCCATTCTCATCCTTAACTTGTAAATTGTAAATCCCAGACTGTAAATTGTAAAAATTTCCGTCGTTTACTTGCCATGTGGCTCCGTTGTCTATGGAAAAGAATATTTGAGGAGTACTGCCTGTCGCTACTATTTCAATTGAACCATTTCCTAAAAAATCCGTCTCATCTGTTATAACCGGCGGCTGAACCTGCGGGCCAGGAATATCAGCCAGGATTACCGGATTATCAATATAAAATCCTTCGCAGCCATTCACATCTTTTATATGAATGATATAACTACCAGCTAATAAGCCGGTAAAAATACTGTCAGTCGAATAACTATTCCCGTTATCAATCGAATATTCCAGGAGCGAACCTGTTGGAGAAAAGGCCGAAATAATGATCTGCCCATCGTTACGGAAACAATGTGGCCTTGTAGTTTGAACCTGTGTCACCTGGAGGTTACCTGCATCCTCAATAGTATAAACCGGAGATTCCGTTTCGCAACCGTTGCCATCGGTAATTGTAAGGTAATATTGCCCTGCGGGGAGGCCCGATGCATCTATGTTCGTGCCGTAATCGTTACCTGATAGGTCTAGCCATTGGTAGGTGTAGGGTGGAGAGCCAAGAGTAGTTAAGCCTGAAATAGAACCACTTGCTCCGTTGCAGGTGGTTGGGATTATGACAAGATTGGTTTCGTCGATGATGGCTGGAGGGTGAAAGCCGACATGGATGGTATCATATCCTTCACAGCCAGAATCGCTGAACCGGCCTTTCACCCAATATGTTCCGCTGTCTGAAACAGTTATTGATGAAACGCCAAACTGGCTGGTGCTCCAGGAGAAGAAATCAGCCTGGCAGTTGGCATTCAGCGTGATAGTTGCCCCATTGCATATCAGGGTGTCAGGGCCTAGTTCAGGCTGAGGAGAAGGGAATATTTCGATTTCTCTTGAGGTGTGCTCATATCTTCCGGAAGGGTACCAGACATCGACCTTTACTTCATGTAAGCCGGGATATTTGAAGGTGTATGTTGGTGAAAGTTGCCATGATGTGCTTCCCGGTCCATCATCAAAATCCCATTGAATGGTTTGCGGAGTTGGGATAAAGTTTGGTTCAAATTGAATCGGGTAGCCCTGGCACCGCTCACCTTCCCACTCGAAGCGGAGGAGGTAGTCTACTAAAGCATTAGGAAAACTTTGCATAACCTCATTTGGAAACATATTTATTGCCATATTTTCGAACATGCAACCCGCTCCAAGAATCCAGGGTTTATGTATTACCCCGAGATAATATCGGTTTACCTCAGGTTGATCGTAATTAGCTGTAAAATATATTTTTCCATCCCGGGCAAGTTGCATGCTATAAACATTTCCTTCACCTATAAATTGCCCTGAATTTTTAAAGTTTAATGAATCAGAAACAAATTGCATATCATATTGATAAATTGCGTTTATGGGACCGGGCATGTCATAACACACGAATAAATATTTTGAATCGGGTGAAAATTCAACACCTGCGATAGAAACAAGGCCTAATTCTATTGGTGTGTTAAGTGAATACAAGTAACTAATCTCACCAGTTGAAGCATTGAAACCACATATTTCATTATTAAAGCTATAACTTGAAACCAAGAATTTCTTATTCGATGATATTTTTATATATCCCTCAACACTTAACCAATAAGGAGCAGGTTCCCGATCAGGCGCAAAAGAAATGACAGGGGCAGGGTTAAATCCGGTATTATCCACAAGGAATGCAGCGAATGAATCTTCTTCATTTTTTCTGACAATGACCCAGACACTTTCTGAGTCTTCTTTTTTTGCGATTGCAATACGGTCACTTACATCCCAACCAGCATCAACATAAATATTCTTTTCCGTCATGATCCCCCATCCATTGGCAAGTTTCATATCGACAACAGAATAAGTAAAACCCGGATTGTTCATTGTAGGGTGGATTGCAGTAAAAATATAATAAAGCCCATTTTGTGATGGCCACTTGACAATCGCTGATCCCGCTGCCCCAGGGCATTCCATTAGAAGACTATTTTGCATTATGCCATGAATTGTATAAACTGCATTCCAATCGCAACAAAATAAGAAATTTCCCAAGGAATCAGAAATTGTTGAACTTGAATAACCTGTATGAGATTGTCCATCATATAACACAACAGGATTTCCAGTATTAAAATCCAATCCGCAATAGTTAGGAAAGTACCAAATATTAGCTTCGTTTTGGGAGTATATTCCTGTTGAGAAGAAAACTGATAGGAGTAAAATAAACCAGAAGGTTTTCAGAGTTTTCATCTTACATCATTATGAAGATAAATGGGTGGGATAAAAGTAGGAAATATCTTTGAGAAATGCAAGGGGTCGGCGGTCGGCGGTCAGCAGTCAGCAGTCGGCAGTCAGCAGTCAGCGGTCAGCAGTCGGCAGTCAGAAAAAATCCGTGAAAATCCGTCGCAACTTGCCCCGAGACCTCGGGGTCCGCGTTAATCCGCGTGCTATCTGGAATGTTGGCGATTTACACAGTGGATAAAACCCAACCGCTTACATTCGCGCCTAGCGTTTTACATAATGCCTTGAATTTTATTATCTTTGCTTTATATTACTTTTGTATTGATGAATCTGATTCACCAACATATCGACCAGATAATTAGAATTTGTTCAGACCACCAGGTTGAGCAGCTATTTATTTTTGGCTCAATTAGAACCGATAAATTCAATGACCAAAGTGATGTCGATATTCTTATTCAATTCAGCCCTTTGATAAACCCCCTGGAATATTTCAATAATTACATGGATTTCAAAGAAAAGTTGGAATCAGTTTTAAATAGGGAAGTAGATATCGTAGAAAATCAGGCTGTTAAAAATCCAATCTTTCGTAAAATTCTTGATCGGGATAAAATTTTGATCTATGAACGAAAAAGTGCTTAAATCCCTTTTCGACATCAAAATCGCAATTCATGAGATTGATTCTTTTCTTCCTGCTGGAAAACTGACCATATCTCAGTATAAAAGCAATCTGATCTTAAAAAGAGCTGTTGAAAGAAACCTGGAAATTATCGGCGAAGCAATGAACCGAATTCTAAAAGAAGATGCCGGATTCCCTGTTGAAGAAGCCTATCGCATTGTCGGGCTAAGAAACCAGATCATTCATGGATATGATTCCATTTCTGATGAAAACATATGGGCAATTTTGGTAAACCACCTTCCAAGACTTCGTATCGAAATTGAAGCTCTGACAAAAGACTTTGAATAGGGCACTTTGCATAACGGCGTGAAGAGTGAACGGATCACTATACCAGCATCACCGTCCATTGGGTGAAGCGTGAGCCGTGAAGGGTGAAAGAAAGAATTTGAAAATTAGTTAATTTGGAAATGTGATAATTAACTCATTGGCTAATTTCCAAATTTCCAAATTATTCACCTCACCAGCATCACCGTTCCCACCCTTTCCTGGTTCCCCGTAACACCATCAACCGAGAAAACGATCTTGTAAACATACACTCCTCCCGGGCATTCCTTTCCCGACTTCTTTCCATCCCATCCATTCTCAATGCCTTTGGCAGAATACACTTCTCCTCCCCACCGATCGAAAATTATTAATTTTAAATTTTGAATTATAAATTTTGAATTCGGGAATTTAATTTGAAAGATGTCGTTTATGCCGTCGTTGTTGGGACTAAACGCATTCGGAATATAAATCTCAAACTCCGGAATTTCTTCCGAAACCAGCTTTACATAAACCGAATCAGAACCCAAACAACCCACAGGAGACTCCATCTCGACCGAGTACATTCCTACAGACGGAATAATTATACTCTCTGTCGTGTCACCTGTGCTCCATTTAAACGAAGTCATCCCTGCTCCTGCATCCAATACATCACCTGCTTGCATTTCCAGCATATCCGATCCATGGAATGCCGCAACCGGATTTTCGCTCACTATCAACTCGATGCTTTTCTGGTCGGTACAGCCGACACGGTCGGTGGCTAATAGTGTGTAGAGTCCGGCATCGGCCTGTGTAACCGAGAAGAAGAACGGGTCGTTGTTTGAGGTATCGCCGTCGGGGTAGATCCATTGATAATCGATCGGGGGCTGGTTGCCAACCGCAATGCTTATTATGTTGGCAAACTGCCCGGTGCAGACTGTTTTGCTTTGATCCAGGATGATTTCCGGCGGCTCGTAGATCGTAACCTGCCCCGTGCTGAATTCGGCCGGGATGGGATTGCCGGAAGAAATGGTGAAATAGCTTTCTGTTTCTCCGATGTACCAGGTAAGTTCTCCCTGCCCGGGATTTATGGTTGTAAACACAAGTTCTGCGACAGTTTCCGGCTGGGTAAAGGTTACCGGCGAAGGCGATTTCCAGGCCAGGTTTATTATACCTGCAGCTTGATCTACCCAACCCGTCAGGCTGTCGATCAGTTGAGGATGGACATTGGTAAATCCTTCGCATTGCATGTTGCCGGCGTTGTAGCTAAATTTTAGATGAAATGTTGCAACGGAGTTGAAATTATCGACATTAACCGGAACCATGGCAGTATTGCCCAAACAATGTCCTCCTTCACCAGTGATGGCGTGCAAGAAGGTGAGGATGATATTCTGGATTTCGAATGTGAATGTCGTGTCGCAGTCGTTTTCGTCTTTCACTATGCAGATATATGTGCCTGCCGTTAAATTGTTAAAGGTTCCATTGTTCAATTGATAAGTGATGCCGTTGTCATTGGAATAATAGAGACTAGTTGTGCTTCCGGTTGCAGTTATTTCAATCGAGCCGTTTCCCAGGAAATCTGTTTCGTCTGTTATTATTGGCGGCTGAACCTGCGGGCCGGGAATATCAGCCAGGATTACCGGGTTATCGGCATAAAATCCTTCGCAGCCGTTAATATCCCGGATGCGAATGATGTAGTTTCCGGCATTTAAACCGGTAAAAATACTGTCATTTGAATAACTATTCCCCGTTATCAATCGAATATTCCAGGAGCGAACCTGTTGGAGAAAAGGCCGAAATAATGATCTGCCCGTCGTTACGGAAACAATGGGGGGTTGTGGTTTGTACCTGTGTCACCTGTAGGTCGGGGAAAGTTGCCATGAATTGCTTCCCGGACCATCATCAAAATCCCATTGGATGGTTTGTGGAGTTGGGATGAAATTAGGCTTGAAATGGATAGGATAGTTCTGGCATTGTTCGCCTTC
>Ga0209717_1001380_pt1 | contig 26347 bp, 20 predicted proteins | sample AD_UKC048_MetaG_FD_184418 | JGI IMG/M metagenome (GOLD analysis project Ga0209717, IMG submission 184418) | Active sludge microbial communities of municipal wastewater-treating anaerobic digesters from USA - AD_UKC048_MetaG (SPAdes) (version 2) | ecosystem: Engineered > Bioreactor > Anaerobic >... | reverse complement strand
GAGCACTTCCGGCAAACTCGTTTTTGCGGCGATTGTCTGGGGTGGTTGCTGATATAATGACTGATATTGTCTTTTATTCCATGATCCGGGCGCGTACTTTTGGCCGCTTTTAGTGCAGAAACCTGTTCTGAAATAACGGATAACAGACAACGATGGAATCACTCAGCCACATCCTCAACCATCTCGGCGAAGAACGCGAACAATATTTCAACGCCGTATCGCCGCCGGTCATACAAAGCAGCAATTTCGTTTTTCCCGATCTCGATACTTTCCGGGCTTCATTTGCCGACGAACTGCACAGCCATACCTACACCCGCGGCAACAACCCGACGGTGGAAATTTTGCGGAAAAAACTGGCAGCGCTGGAAGGAACGGAAGATGCGCTGGTGTTTTCCAGCGGTGCGGCAGCCATCGCGGCGGCGGTAATCGGCAACGTGCAGGCAGGCGACCACGTCGTTTGCCAGGAAATGGCGTATTCGTGGACGTCGGCCCTGCTGCGCAAATTCCTGGCGCGGTTCGGCGTGGAGCACACGTTCGTCGACGGAACGGATATCGAAAACATCCGCGCTGCCATCCGGCCGAATACGCGGGTGCTGTACCTCGAAAGCCCGAATACCATGACTTTCGAATGCCAGGATCTGGCGGCCTGCGCCGCGCTGGCCAAAGAACATGGACTGGTTTCGATGATCGACAATTCCTACAGTTCGCCGCTGTACCAGAACCCGGCTGCTTTCGGCATCGATATCGTGCTGCATTCGGGCACCAAATACCTCAACGGGCACTCCGACGTGGTGGTGGGTGTTTTGTGCGCCTCCAGGGAAATGGTACAAAAAATATTCACCTCCGAACTCATGACCATTGGCGCTGCGCTGGGTCCGCATGATGCCGCGTTGGTGATCCGCGGCCTGCGCACATTGCCCTTACGCGTGCAGCGCAGTAGCGAAAGTGCGCAGATGCTGATAGCCCGGCTCGAAAACCACCCGAAAGTGGAACGCATCTGGTATCCGTTTCACCACAGTTTCCCGCAGCGGGAACTGGCGCAACGGCAGATGCGGGGCTGCGGCGGGCTGTTTTCCGTGCAGTTCCGCACCGATTCGATGGAAAAAATGGAAGCGTTCATTCACCGGCTCCGGCGTTTTTTGATGGCCGTGAGTTGGGGCGGCCACGAGTCGCTGATCATTCCGACCATCGGTTTTTACAATATTCCCGGCAGGCCGGTTCCGGAAGCGCCGTGGACGTTTGTGCGTTTTTACATCGGCCTGGAAGATGCCGACTGGTTGTGGGAAGATTTGGAACAGGCCATGGCGGTTTTGTAAAGCGTGTACTACCTTTGCCATTATGTCTCCCCGTCAGATTTTTACGCTTTTACGACCTGAGCACTGGGTTAAAAACCTGTTCATCTTTATCCCGGCGTTTTTTGCCGCCCGGCTGAACGATCCTGCCATTATGCGCAATGCGGTGCTGGGGTTTGTGGCATTTTGCCTGATCGCTTCGGCGGTGTACGTTTTAAATGATATGGTGGATGCTCCGCAGGACCGCAACCACCCCGACAAGAACAGACGGCCCATTGCCAGCGGCGCGATCAGCATCCCGCAAGCCATCGTGATTCTGGTCATTCTGCTTGTGCTGGCAACGGGGTTGGCGGCGTATCTGAGTCTTTATATGCTGGGATTCAGCCTGTTGTACTTTTTTGTCAACCTGTTTTATTCGTTTTCACTCAAACACATCGCACTTATCGATGTGTCGCTGATCGGCGTGGGGTTTTTACTGCGGGTTTTTGCCGGCGGTGCGGTGACGGGCGTTGCAGTATCACAGTGGCTCATTGTGCTCACTTTCCTGCTGGCGCTGATTCTGGGGCTCGCCAAACGACGCGGCGAATACGTGATTGCCATGGGCGAAAACAACTTTCGCAAGGCGCTGGAAGGCTACAACCTGCCGTTTCTCGACGTGAGCATCACGGTGTGTTCCACCGTTGCCATCGTGTCGTACCTGATGTATTGTTTTTCGCCGGAAGTGACCGGGCGCATCGGTAGCGACCGCATTTATTTCACCGCTTTTTTTGTCATCCTAGGCATCCTGCGCTACCTGCAACTGACCCTGGTTTTTAATAAAACGGAGTCGCCAACCCGCGCTTTATTGCGCGATCTTTTTTTACAATTAGTACTTTTGGCCTGGATCGGCGCTTTTGCGTGGCTGCTGTATGTTAGGTAGGTTATGGGTTTATGGGTTTATGGGTTTATTGGTTTATGAGTTTATAGGTTTATGGGTTTATTGTTGATGAGGGTTGATAAGGTTGATGAGGGTTGATATTCAGCCACCCGGTAAACAAAGATTATCTCATTCAACGAGCCGCCGAATATCAACCCTCATCAACCTTATCAACCCTCATCAACAATAAACCCATAAACCTATAAACCCATAAACCCATAAACCAATAAACCCATAAACCATAAACCATCAACCCATAAACCAACGTATCCACCATCTCTACCATCATGACAAACAAACAAATCGCCAACGCCTTCGACGAACTGGCCAACCTCATGGAACTCCATGAAGAGGATGATTTCCGTGTCAAGTCGTATCGAAATGCCTACCTGACCCTGCGCAAACTCGACCGGCCGCTGGCGGATATGACGGACCCCGAGATCAAGGGCATCAAAGGTGTCGGCCCGGCCATTGCCGGAAAAATCCGCGAACTGATCGGCGGTGGTAAAATGTCGACGCTGGAAAAATACCGCGGCGAAACGCCGCCCGGTGTGGTGGAAATGCTGGAAGTCAATGGTTTCGGCCCTAAAAAGGTGCGCGTGGTATGGAAAGAAATGGGTGTGGAAACGGTGGGTGAACTCTGGTATGCCTGCAATGAAAACCGCCTGATCGAATTCAAGGGCTTCGGTCTGAAAACACAGGAAGACCTGCGGCAGAAACTGGAGTATTTTTTCCGCAGCCGCGACAAACTCCACCTCGATGTGGCGGAAGAAGTCGCAGATTTCGTGTGTGTCTGGATCTCCGGCAAAATACCCGGCGCTTTTGTTGCACCTGTCGGCGAACTGCGCCGGCGTTGTTCCGTAGTGGAACACATTGAAATTCTGGTCGGCTACAACGGCGAACTCAGTTCGGCCTTCGACGGTACAGTACTGACCGTGGAAAAAGCGGAAACAACCCTTCGCTTCGAGGTGCGCCTGCAGAACAACACCCTGGTGACCATTCACCGTTGTATGGCCGAGGAGTTCGGTTCGAAGTTGTTTCAGCATACGGGCAGCGCGGCTTTTCTGGATGCCTTCGTGGCGGCTACGCCGGGCTTGTCGTTTAAAAACCTGCGCAGCGAATACGAAGTGTTCGAACGTGCAAATATGGCTTTCGTAGCCCCCGAACTACGTGAAGACGGCCGGCACCTGGAACCGGCAAAACTGCGTCAGTTGCCACAACTCATTGAAGAACAAGATATTAAAGGGGTTTTGCACGTGCACACCACCTGGAGCGACGGTTTGCATAGCCTCCGGGAAATGTGCGAGTACACCCGCTCCATGGGATACGATTACATCGGTATCACCGACCACAGCCAGGCCGCTTTTTATGCCAACGGCCTGAAACCCGACCGGCTGCTGGCACAAATGGCGGAGATTGACCAACTGAATGCCGAACTGGCGCCGTTTCGCATCCTGAAAGGTATCGAAAGCGATATTCTGAACGACGGTTCGCTGGATTACCCGTCGGAAATCCTGGAACAACTCGATTTTGTGATCGCTTCGGTGCACACCAACCTGAAAATGTCGAAGGAAAAAGCCACGGAACGGGTGCTGCGGGCGGTCGAAAATCCGTACACCACTATTTTAGGCCACCCGACAGGACGCTTGCTGCTCAGCCGCGAAGGTTATCCGCTCGACTGGGACGTCATTCTGGACGCCTGTGCCAAACACAAGGTGGCGGTAGAACTCAACGCCAACCCTTACCGCCTCGATATCGACTGGACTTTGATCCAGGAAGCCGTGCGCAGGGGTATCTCCATCAGCATCAACCCCGATGCACACAGCAAGGACGGTATTCACGACTTGCGGTACGGGGTGTTTACGGCCCGGAAAGGCGGGCTCACAGCAGCGGATTGTCTGAATGCGCGCGGCGTCGAGGCGGTTAGAAAAAGTTGAATCAGGATTTGAAGGATTAAAAAGGACAAAAAAGGATGGCCGGAATTGGTGCAACCCAATCCCGGCCATCCTTTTTTGTCCTTTTTAATCCTTCAAATCCTGATTCAAACGAATTCAGGCTTTAGAAGAATCGTCATCTTTTTTATCCTCTTCCGTCGAAGCAGTGCTGTCCCCTTCGGTAGATTCCAGACCTTGTGTCCCTGGAGTGTCATGGTGGGTAGCGGGTTCTTCTTTATGAACCACGTCGTCGATGATGTAGTCTTTCTTTTCATCGCCCGGAGTAGTATCCGCTTCGGTCGATTCCAGTGTGGCTGTAGCGACTTCTTCCGCCTTTTCGGTCACCTCTTCTGCAACGTCTTCCGCTTTTTCGGTAGCGGCTTTGGCTTTGCTTTTAACGGATTCTACAACATCTGCGGCTGTGTCCTTTGCTTTATCGTAGAGGTCTTCGGCTTTGTCGGAAGCCTGCTCGATTACCACGGCAGCCGTATCCTTCGCTTTTTCGTATGCTTCACCAGCCTTTTCAGCCATTTCTCCGGCTTTTTCGGCGGCTTTTTCATAGGCTTCGCCGGCTTTGTCGGAAGCCTGCTCGATTACTTCGGCGGCCCTGTCCTTCGCCTTTTCATATGCCTCGCCGGCCTTTTCGGCTACTACTTCGGCTTTTTCAGCCGCTTTTTCGTAGGCATCGCCGGCCTGGTCTTTCGCCTTTTCGTAGGCTTCTTCAGCCTTGTCCGCCACTACGCTGGCAACTGCTTTTGCGGTGTCGAGGGCATCCATCAGCAAATCGCCGATCACGTTGGAGGCTGCTTCGAACAGCGAATCTTCTTTTTCCGACTTGGTTTTAATAGAAGCGGCGATTTCCGATTTGGCTGCTTCTTTGGCAGCATCGAGTTTTTGTTTCTCCACTTCTTTTTCGGCGCGTTTCGCTTCTTTATCCTTGGCGTTGCTGATCTGGCGCTCCACGTCGAGGCGCGTCTGGTTCATTTCGGCCAGTTTATCGCGTTTGGAAGAAAGGCGTTCCTCGATCATTTTGATTTTGGCCATTCGGATTTGCGCTTCCAGTTGACCTTCGGTTGTGTTGACCTTTTTTTGCTGGAATTGCAGGTCTTCTTCATCACGGCGAACGCTGTCTTCCATACGTTTGATCGCTTCATTGAGGCCTTTCATGCGGCTCTCGTGACGGTCGGCAATGGATCCTTCGTTTGCGCTAGGGCCGAATTTGCGTTCCTTGGCTTTTTTGAAAGCCCCGTCGAGACGGTCCCACAACTGGTTGCGGTGCTCATTGCTCATGCGGGCATCGCGGTAGCGGCGCTGCATTTGTTTGAGGTCTTCAAAAACGCTGTTGAGTTTGGCGCCGCCGGCAGTAATGCGGGCATCGATGTCGTCGAGGGCTTTGGTGAATTCCTCATATACACCTTTGGAACTCTCCATGAACTCGCTTTGCACCTGGGAGCGCATTTTTTTGAGATCGTCGAACAAGGCGTTGATATTGTCGCGCAGGTGGTCGGCGTGTTCGCGGAACAGGTTGCGTTCCCGCGACTGGCTTTGCACCTTGTCCCAGAAGGTTTTGAGGCTGTCCCACAATTTATTGTCGTAGGAGCTGAGTGCCTGTACTTTTTCCTTGAAATCGGCCAGTTCCTGCTGATAAACCGTGTGCAGTTTGGCGGACAGCACAGCGAAATGCCATTCGGTTTGCGCACGCTGGATCAGGTCGCCTCGTTCTACCTTCAGGTTGTCGGGCAACAGGCTGTCTGTGACGCTTAACTCCCGTTCCAGGCTGCTATAGCCTTCGGGGAAATCCACGGGTTTCCCGTCGCGCCATTCGTTCATCATTTTATTGACGAATTCTTCGGGAGCGATGGCTTCCGGAAATGTGTAGAGCATCACTTTGTTGGCTTCAGCCTGCAATTCGAGTGCGATCAGTACCTTTTCGTTCTCTGCATTGGTGCCCCAAACGACAACTTTGTTCTTCATGACTTACTTTACAATTGACAATTGTGACGACAGACGGTAAACGCTTGTGTTTAATCCGGTCGTGGGGTGGGGGTCGCCGTCTGTCGTTCGTCCGCCGCCATGATCCGAATGCGGAAGCAAAATTAGAGTGCTGCTTCCGCTTTTTTTACTTTTAATTTTAAAATCCCTTTTTCGAGCAGATACTCGGCGATCTGAACGGCATTCGTGGCCGCTCCTTTGCGCAAATTATCGGATACCACCCACATATTCAGGGTGTTGGGCTGACTTTCATCGCGGCGCAGGCGACCGACGAAAACGTCGTCCTTGTCGTGCGCAAACAGCGGCATGGGATACTGGAGTTCGGCCGGATTGTCGGTAAGCACCACGCCCGGCGCGGAAGCCAGGATGTTGCGCACTTCGTCGAGGTCGAAATCGTGTGCGAACTCTACGTTGATCGCTTCGGAGTGGCCGCCGATCACCGGCACCCGTACGGTCGTAGCCGTTACGCGGATCGAGTCGTCGCCCATGATCTTTTTGGTCTCGTTGACCATTTTCATTTCCTCCTTCGTGTAGCCGTTTTCGGTGAACATGTCGATATGCGGCAGCAGATTCAGGTCGATCTGGTAAGGATAAGCGTTTTCGCCTTTTTTACCCTTGCGCTCGTTCATCAACTGGTTGACGGCTTTTACGCCGGTGCCGGTGACAGACTGGTAAGTGCTGACGACAACCCGTTTGATCTGGTAGCGGTCGTGCAGGGGTTTGAGCGCCACCACCATCTGAATGGTGGAGCAGTTGGGATTGGCGATGATTTTGTCCTTCTTGGTGAGCACGCCGGCGTTTACTTCCGGCACGATGAGTTTTTTCTCGGGGTCCATGCGCCAGGCGGAGGAGTTGTCGATCACCACCGTGCCGACTTCCGCAAAGCGTGGCGCCCATTCCTTGGAAACACTGCCGCCGGCGGAAAAAATAGCCACCTGCGGTTTCTTGGCCACAGCATCCGTCATGCTGATGATTTTGTGGCGTTTGCCGCGAAATTTAATTGTTTTCCCGACAGAGCGCTCGGAAGCGACCACCAGCAGTTTGGTGATCGGGAAATTGCGCTCTTCGAGCACCTGCAACATTTTTGAGCCTACCAGACCGGTAGCGCCAACAACCGCTACTTTCATTTCAAAGGATGTGGGTTTGAGTGTTCGGGTGTTTTTTGGGATGGGAAAGCACAAAATCTCCCGTTCACAAAAAAACCAAAACACTTAAGAGGATTGATTTTGGCCGCAAAAATAGGAATTTTTACTTTTGCCGCGCTTTCAAAGTGCAATAACACTTTTATCTCCTGTAGAAGTTGTTTGAATTAATTTCGCCGGGTCAGAAAGTTGTCTTTTATCGGCATGCTGCGTTTGTTTTCTCGGAAGTAGCCTCCGGCTACTCCCTCCAAAACATAACTTGCCTGCCAATAAAATCCATTCTTTCTGCCTCAGGCAAATTAACTCAAACAACTTCTTATTTTGCCCGCCTTTATTTCATCACTTTTTTACCAAAAAGAAAATGCTCTTCCGAATTCATAAAGAAGGTTACGCGCTACTGGCCATTTCGGCACTCATTCTGGTTGCCCTGAATTTTGCGATTGTTGAACTGGCTCCGGTGGCGTTTTACCCTGTTCTGGTGCTGTCGCTGGTGTTTTACGCCATTATTCTGCAGTTTTTCCGCAATCCCGTACGGAGTATCGAGGTTACCGACAACCACATCGTGTACGCCCCTGCCGACGGCAAGGTGTGCGTTATTGAAGAAACCATTGAAAGTGAATACTTTAAGGACAAAAGATTGCAGGTGTCCATCTTTATGTCGCCGTTCAACGTGCACGTCAACCGGAACCCGGTGAGCGGCATCGTGAATTATTTCCGCTACCATAAAGGAAAATACCTGGTGGCCTGGCACCCGAAAAGCAGTACGGAAAATGAACGTACGACCATCGTGTACGGCCTGGGGAATACCGAAATCCTGATGCGGCAGATCGCGGGCGCGCTCGCCAAACGTATCAAATGGTATATCGGCGAAGGACAGCAGGTGCAGCAGGGCGGCGATATGGGTTTTATCAAATTCGGCTCCCGCGTGGACCTCTATCTGCCGCTCGACGCGAAAATTGAGGTGAAAATGGATGAGATGGTCAAAGGCAACAAAACCATTATCGCAAGACTATAGAGCGTGAGAGAAGTGAGAGGGTGAGAGTCCGTAGATTACACCGCTTCGCCCAAATTTTTTGATAGATTTCGGAGCGAAGCGGTGTAATCTACGGACTCTCACCCTCTCACTTCTCTCACCCTCTCACTTTCTATTTCACCTCACTTCTTAATCTTGCTCCCATACTGCACCTTCAAATTAACATAATCTTCCAGTTCCAGATCAGTAAAGCCCTTGTTGCGCATCGACTGGATAAATTCGGGCGTGACCTCGTGTATCTTGAGGCTGACGGCATCGTCGACGTTGATTTTGGTAAAGCCCAGTTTGGAATAGGCAGCCAGGTCGGCGGGATTTACGTCGTGGATTTTCAGGTTTAATGCCTCGTCGATGGAGAGATTTTTAAAGCCGGCCTCCGCCATTTTCTGAATGAATTCCGGGGTAATGCCGTGGATTTTCAGATTCATGGCTTCTTCAGCCACCAGGTTTTTAAACCCTGCTTTTTCCATTTCTTTTACAAATTCCGGTGAAACGTCCTGTATTTTCAGGTTGAGCGCATCTTCCGCCGAGAGGTTGTCGAAGCCGGCCTTCCGCATTTCGTTGAGGAATTCCGGCGAAACATCATGAATTTTCAGGTTCATCATATCCTCCGTGGAGAGGCCATTGAAACCCATTTTTTGGAATTCGGCGATGGCTTCGGGCGACAGATCGTGGATGCGCAGGTTCAGCGCTTCTTCAGCCGATAGCGGAGTGATGCCCGATTTTTTCAGGCCGCTCAGGAATTCGGGGGTGATTTCGTGAATTTTGAAATTCAGAACGTCCTCGAAGGAAAGTTCGCCGAAACCCATGGCCCGCACCTGTTTGACGTATTCCGGCGTGATTTCATGGATGCGTGCATTCATCACGTCATCGAGCGATAATTTGGTAAAACCGGCCTGGCTGAGGCTTTTGACGTAATCCTTGTTGATGTCGTGGATGGTCAGGTTCACGATGGTTTCGATGGAAGGATCGCCGGCGCCCAGGTCTTTGGACATTTCCCGGACCTCATCGATGCGTTTGCGGTCGACGCCCTGAATGGCCAGGTTTTGCAGGTCTTCACCGGAAATTTTATTGTAACCGGCTTTTTTGAGAGAAAGCACGTAGTCTTTGTCGATGTTGGCGAAAAACAGGTGCACCATGGCTTCCTCATCGATGCCGGAAATACCTTGCTCCTGTAACCAGGAAGAAAAGGTGGCGTCGGCATTGAAACGAAAGCGCCCGTAACCTTCGTTGTTCTCGAATTTTCCCTTGAACGTGACGGTGCCGGCCGGGCGCGTGAGTGTAAATTCCGATTCCACGGTCGGCAGCGCCGAAAAGTCGGATTTCGGGTAACAATTCCCGTTCATCCACGAATTGTGGTCGCTGCGACTGCTCAGGGTAATGCAAACCTTGTCGTTGTCAATCTTTCCTTCCCAGATACCCGCGAGCGTGTTGCCCGATGCGATCATTTCGGTGCGTTCGTGCAGGTATTGCGGTGTGTTTTTGTTCTGTGCGAAGCCCAGTCCGATAATGACCAGCAGGATGGCACAGGTTCCGATGATTTTTTCCATAGCTAAATTGGTAGATTGTTTGACGTGTAAAATGTGTTGAATTCGTCGAAGGAGTTGGTTTTTGTGGTCGCCGGCAAAGGCAGGTGCAGCGCTGAGCGGCATCCAGGCCAGGTCCTGAATGAGCACCAGCGATTTGGCGTATCCGATCGCGTTGCCGGTGAGGCGGACGGCAGCATCGTCGGCCGCTATTTCGCGTTCATGCCTTACCCGCGCCGACAGCCACCACACGGCAGGGTGGTAGTAAAAAAGGGTTTCTACCATACTTTGCAGCAGGTTGAACAGGTAGTCGCGGTGTACGATATGGGCCAGTTCGTGCGCCAGAATCGCTTCCACGTTCTCGGGGTCGAGGCGGTTGATCAGGCCGATGGGAAACAGAATGACCGGTTTGAGGTAACCGATGACCATGGGCGAGCGCACCAGGGCCGATTCAAGCAGTTGCACCGGTGCGTGAAGCCGGGATTTTTGCAGCAATTTTTGCAGTAAGTCGTCCCAGTATTCTTCGGCCGGAAAATTCAGGTGGTTTTTCAGGTAATACACATAGCCGATGTTGCCGGATAGGCGCAACAGGAAAATGCATAGTCCAAGGAACCACAATGCGACAATCAGCGGCAGGTTTCGATTGAAATACGCGGTGACGGTTTGGTCGCGCCCGATCGTATCCGGAAATGCCTGGTCTGCCTGTTTAAATGGCGCAGCGGAGTGGGGCAGGGGATTCAAAACAGGCGCATTCTCCACGGTAACGGATGGCAGGTTTGCCGGCTGCCGGTAATAATAACCGAACGTACACGCCGCCGACAACAAAATGGCCAGCAGCGCTGCGTTGGCTACCCAGTACCGGGCGCGGGCTGAATACCGGCGCAGGACGATCAGTAAAAGGCCTGTCGCCAGCGCGATCAGTGCTGCCTGCCAGATGCTGTGCAATACCATCCAGCCGAGGGCCTGGGCGAGTTGTTCGGGTACGGAAAAGAAGAGCGTTTCCATAGCAGATCAGGATGTTGGTTATTTATTCTGTTGATTTTCAATCTGTTGGATCAGCAGTTTGATTTGCTCCAACTCCTCGGCCGAGGTGTCGCCGCTGCCGAGCGCCCGCAACGCCAGCGAGGCCGGGGAGCCGCCGAACGCGATGGTCGCCAGGCCTTTGATTACGCGGGCCTGTGTAATTTCCTGCTGCTCGGCCGGCCGGTAAATGTGGTTTTTGCCGTCGATTTCGCGCATCAGCAGGCCTTTGTCGAGCATGATCTGCATCAGTTTCAACGTGGAAGAGTAGTTTACTTCCCGGAGTTGCTCGTTCAGGGTGTCGTTCACAAAGCGCACGGAACTCGGGCCGTTTTGCCAGATTACCTGGAGGATTTCCAGTTCCGATTTGGTGGGCTCGGGCAGGGCGCCCGGCTGTTCGTCTTTTTGTTTCATGGGGCAAATATAGGTAGGAAAAGTTTCGTACGAAATGTTTCCTAGGTTTTTTGTTGAAAAAGTTATTGGTTATCCGTTATTGGTTATTAGTGGTGGTAAGGGACCATCCGTACAAATGCTTCGCATCCTTTTATGTGTGGCGAAGCATTTGTACGGATGGTCCCTTACCACCACTAATAACCAATAACGGATAACTAATAACTTTCCCCAATCCGCTCCAGCACCCTTTGCATTTCCTGTTTCCATTCCCGGCTGCTGCCCACAAAATGATTGGTCATGAAAGTGAAAATCAGCATTTTCCCATGCCGGGTACGCACATAGCCGCTCAGGCAGGTAACGCCGCTCATGGAGCCGCTTTTGGCAAATACATAGGGTTTGTTGTCTTTTCCGGCATACCATCCGGCGAGTGTGCCGTCTTTACCGCCGGCCGGGAATAACGGGAGCAGCGTTTCGTGTGGTTGTTCGCGCCACAGGTGCAGCAAAACGGTGGAAAGATCCTGCGGACTGATCAGGTTGTAACGGGAGAGGCCGGAGCCGTCGACCCAGCGGGGGCGTTGGGGCAGGTCGGCGAGAGCAGAATCAAGTACCCATTTCATCAGGGTGTCCTGCTGGAGGGATTTGAACTTTTGTCCGGCGCACACCAGCAGCATTTGTTCGGCGATGAAGTTGTCGCTCTGGTGCATCATGCGGCGCAAAACCGTATCGAGTGGGGTAGAATACATCACTTGCCATCTCTGGGGAAGAACATTGTCTCCAAGACTCAGTGCATCGGCTTCCTCCACTGTTTTTCTGAGTGTGTCCGAAAGCAGCGGAGCAAGTTCGGTTTGTCTGTAGGGCAACCACTTTTCGTCTGGTTCACCTTTCATCTGGAAAGGGAGAGACCATTTGTTCTGGAATTCGGACCGCCTGAATGCTAGTTCGCCTTCAAAAATAACGGGTCCATCGAACCGGTTTTCAAAATAAGAAGGATGGATGATCGCACCATTTTCTTCGAAAACCAGTTGCAACGTATTTCCATACAACGGGAAAATACCACGTTCTGCCTGAAAAGGATATTCGTAATCGTCCCACGCCCATCCCGGACCGAAACGCTTTACCAGTTCCCTTCTGGGGTAAATTTCAATCGGAGCAGATTGTTTTTTCAGGTATTCGAACGGTGCCTGCCATGCCTGAAAAAATGGATGTAAAAAAGTAGGGTCTCCCGTTCCCCGGATCAGCAATGTAGATATCGTGTCAGTATCTGAATCTAAAAGCGGTTGCTTTTGCAAGCCCGGAACGGAATCGCCCAGCACCTTCAAACAGGTGTACATCGTCAGAATTTTCGTAGTAGATGCCGGCGTGAAAAAATGATCGCCGTTCACATCCGCCAGGCTGCGCCCCGTTTCCGGATCCAGCAGGGTAAAACCGGTGAATGCGCGCTTAAAAACAGGCGATGTACGTACCTCCTTTTCAATTTGCCTCCCGACGCGCCGGTACCCGTTTCGCGCGGGCGAACAGGAAAAAAACAGGAAACAGAGTCCAGTCAGCAAAAATGCCGGCACCCACGAATTTTTCATTTCCACAATTATTTGCCGCGAAACTACACCACATTTTCAAAAATGAAATCCGCAAGCCCTGAAAGGGCGTCAGCATCAGCCCACGGCAACGCCGTGGGAATATTGTGGGAATATTGTGGGAATATCGTGGCAACACGGTATAAATAAAAAAGCCGGTCAGGTGTATGATCACCCAACCGGCCGGTATTTCGCATTATTTCAAAACAAATGAATTAGCGCCGACGGTCGCCACCGCCACCGCCACCACGACGGTCGCCGCCACCACCGCCACCACGACGATCGTCTCCGCGGCCTCCGCGGCCACCATCACGTCCGCCGCCACCGCCATCGCGGGGGCCGCCGCGTTGTGCACGGGCTGCGTTTTCTTCGTCGGTTGGCATAGTGCCGTCAGGTTTGGCTACGATTGCCCGGCGGGAAAGTTTCATCTTGCCCGTTTTCGGATCCACGTCGAGGATCTTGAACGAAACCGTATCGCCTACTTTCAGGACGTCGGCAATGTTCTCGATACGACGGTGATCGTATTCCGATACGTGCAGCAGACCTGTTTTGCCTTTAAATTTGACAAATGCGCCGTATTCGGCCAGTTCTTCTACTACGCCTTCGAACACAGAGCCAACTTCCGGGATAAACACGATGCCCTGGATTTGAGCATATGCCGCGTCGATCGCTGTTTTGTCGGGGCTGAAAATCGCCACGATACCGCCTTGTTCATCTTCCGTAATCGAGATGGTCGTGCCGGTATTGCGCTGCATTTCCTGAATCACCTTACCGCCAGGTCCGATTACCGCGCCGATAAAGTCGCGGGCAATGCGGAATTCCATCACGCGTGGAGCGTGCGGTTTGAGGTCTTCACGTGGCTCGGCCAGCGCTTTGGCCATTTCGCCGAGGATGTGTATGCGGCCTTCGCGAGCCTGTAGCAGCGCTTTGGTCAGCATTTCGTACGGCATGCCGTCGATTTTGATGTCCATTTGCGTGCCGGTGATACCTTTTGCGGTGCCGGTTACTTTGAAGTCCATATCGCCGAGCGCATCTTCGTCGCCGAGAATGTCGGACAGGATGGCGATGCGGCCTTTATCGTCGGCGATAGCGCCCATGGCGATACCGGCTACGGGTGCGGTAAGTTTCACGCCGCCGTCGAGCAGCGCCAGGGTGCCTGCGCAAACGGTAGCCATGGAAGAGGAACCGTTGGATTCCAGGATGTCGGAAACGATCCGCACGGTGTACGGGAAGTCTTTCGGCATCACTTTGCGGATGGAACGGCCGGCAAGGTTGGCGTGACCGACCTCGCGGCGACCCGGGCCGCGCATGGGTTTCACTTCACCCGTGCTGTACGGCGGGAAGTTGTAGTGCAGGATAAATTTGTCGTCGTGCGGATCGAGGGCGATGTCGATCAGCGCTTCGTCATTTTTGGTACCCAGCGTGAGGGAAGTCAGCGACTGCGTTTCACCGCGGGTGAATACTGCGGAGCCGTGTGTGCTGGGCAGGTAATCCACTTCGCACCAGATCGGGCGTACTTCGTCGGTTTTACGGCCGTCGAGGCGTGCCAAATCGGTCAAAACCACATCACGGATGATGTGTTTTTTCGCTTTTTCAAAGTAGACACCGGCCATAGGTGCCCATTCTTTCATCACCTCTTCACCGAACTCTTCGGTTACTTTAGCGATCGCGGCTTCTTTAATTTCTTCAATACGCGTTTTGCGCGTGTCTTTGTCGGAAGCACTGCGGGCCAACGTATAAATGTCGTCGCTGATCAGTGCTTCGATACGTTTTTTGAGATCTTCGTGTTGTGGAACCTCCACAAGCGTACGTTTCACAAGTGCCGATTCGCCGACTAGTTCAGCGAGGCGTTCCTGTGCGGCGATTTGTACTTTAATCGCTTCATGGCCAAGTTTCATCGCTTCCACGAGGTCCGCTTCCTGGCACTCGTTGGCTTCCCCTTCCACCATAGTAATATCGTGTTTGGTAGCAGCCACGATGAAGTCCATGTCGGCATTTTCCAGGGCTTTGCGGCCCGGGTTGATGACAAACTGGCCATTGATACGTGCTACACGCACTTCCGAGAAAAGACCTTCCAGCGGAATGTCGCTCACGGCCAGGGCAGCCGAGCAGGCCAGACCGGCCAGAGCATCGGGCATGACGTCTTTGTCGGCGGAAATCAGGTTGATGATCACCTGCGTTTCGTTCATGTAACCGTCGGGGAAGAGCGGGCGCAGGGCGCGGTCGACCAGGCGGCTGATGAGGATCTCGTAGTCGGAAAGTCTGCTTTCGCGGCGGAAGAAGTTGCCGGGAATACGGCCTACAGCGGCGAATTTTTCCTGGTAGTCAACGGAAAGCGGGAAGAAAGGCTGGCCTTCCTTGGCTTTTTTAGCGCTGACGACCGTGCAGAGCAGCATGGTGTCGCCCATGCGAACAAGTACGGAGCCATCGGCCTGTGCGGCAAGTTTGCCGGTTTCAAGCGCGATTTCACGTCCGTCCGGAAGGTTGAACGTGGTACGGAGCGGGATTTGTTTTCCCATAATGTAAGAACATTTGTGCCCCGTAGACAGCGAAACAAGGTAAAAACCGCGAAGGAAATTCGGATCGAAGCGTTAAAACAGTTCAAAAACCGAAAAAATCACACAAAGAGGGAATTGTGAATGGTGAGTTGTGAGTTGTGAGTTGTGAATAGTGAATTTATATACTCACGATTGACAATTCACCATTCACTATTCACAACTCCCTCTTTGTGTGGGGGAAAATAAGTCCCCGTTTTTGACATTTGTTTTTGCCGGCGATCCATTTCCAGGCGAATACCTGGTTAACTGGCTGCGGAACGGATAAAAAAAATGATTGGTTTGCCTGCATTGAACTGACGTACAAGTCAGGCTATATGTTTTAAAGGCGTTCAAGCCTTGTTATGTGCGGAGCAAAGTGTGGGGCGGGACGGAAGGCGGTGTTTTCAAAGATTGGTTTACAGGTCTTAAAAACGGAAAAGTCGTCAGCCCGAAATAGTTGGTCTACGCTACGCAGACTTCGCACTTCGCACTGACGACTTCGCACTACTCTTACTTACGCAGACCGAGTTTCTCGATCAGAGCACGGTATTTGTAAATGTCTTTTTTCGCGTAGTAGGAAAGAAGACTCTTACGCTGGCCTACCATAGTAAGCAGGGAACGGCGGGTGGAGTGGTCTTTCTTGTTGATGCGGAGGTGAGCCGACAGGCTTTCGATGCGGTAGGTCAGCAGAGCGATCTGCGCTTCGGTGTTGCCGGTGTTTTTTTCGTCGCCTGCGTACTGTTTTACGATGTCGGCGATTTTTTCCTTGTTGTAGTAGACTGCCATTTTTTCTTTGAATGATGAATGATGAGCGATGAATGATGAATTTCCGGGCGATTTTCGATGAAAAATTCATCATTCACCGCTCCTCGTTCATCATTACCAAAATGGGATTTCCGAGGGTCAAACGGCAGTTATTGCCTATCCATCCGATTTTAGCGGGGCAAAGGTACGGCTAGGGATTGAAGTAGCCAAGTGTTTGCTGGAAAAAGGTTGATGAGGTTGATGAGGTTGATGAGGTTGATATTCATCCGCTCGTTGAATGAATACCTTCTCATTCAACGAGCGGATGAATATCAACCTCATCAACCTCATCAACCTCATAAACCTTATAAACCTTATAAACCTCATCAACCCTCCCACCACACACAATTTCTATTTATATTCAAGAAAATAAATTGTGTTATTGGGAGAGAACGCGGAAAATCCGGTTGGTTCTGCTCCGACTTTTGTAGAAGCAAATCAGCGTCGCACGTTTCAGGTGCAGATAACTGTATCCTCCTCAAATTCGGAACTATGAAAAAGATATACGCACTTTTCCTTTCAGCCGCCTTGTGTCTTCTGTTTTTCGCCTGTAAAAAGGAGCCGGATTTTGAATATTACTATTATACGCCGGAAGAATATCGCGTGCTGACGCAGTACCTTACCCTGGAGGAAAACCCCTTCAGTTATACCATTACTTTTCCAAAACACCTGCAGAAAAACGGATCTTCTCCGCGCCAGGTCGAACGAGACAAGGTCGTTCTCGGGCGGGTGTTGTTTTATGACAAGCATTTGTCGAAAGACGGAAAAATTTCCTGCGGCAGTTGTCACCGGCAGTCTATCGGCTTCAGCGACGATCTGCCTATCAGCAGGGGAGTATTCAATCGGGCGGGAACGCGCAACGCGATGGCACTTGCTTCCGTCGCCAGTTTTTCGACTTATTACGGGACCGATTTGAATGGCATTTCCGCAGGCCGGTTCTTTTGGGACAACCGCGCTTCCACGGCTGCTGCGCAAAACCGGAGTTCCATGATCAATCCGATGGAAATGGATATGACGATGGAAGGAATTGTACAAGCCGTTGAAAATCAGCCTTACTACCAGCCGCTTTTTCGAAATGCCTATTACGGAGACAGGATGGTGACAGCAGACCGCATCAATGAATCCATAGCGCATTTTATCAACGCAATGGGGTCGTTTCGAAGCAAGTTCGACGAGGAGGCCTCCCGTGCCACCAATCACATGAACTTTACGCGTTATGACCAGTCGTTTCTTGCGTTCAACGACTTGGAAAACATGGGTAAAGCGCTCTATCTCGATCATTGTGCTATCTGCCATACCCGCGATATGGGCCGTCCCGAGATTGATTTTGCCAACAACGGACTCGACCCCGGCCAGGATCCCGGTGTTGGAGGTATCAGTGGTCGGGAAAGCGAAAAAGGTACCTTCAAAGTGCCTATGCTCCGGAATATAGCGGTCACAGGCCCTTATATGCACGATGGCCGTTTTCAAACCCTCGACCAGGTGCTCGAGCACTATAGTTCGAATATTCAGGATTTACCGAACCTGAGCCCCTGGCTGAACAATGGCAGCACGGCTCCGGGCATGAATCTCAGCGATCTGGACAAACAGGCGCTCATCGCATTTTTAAATACGCTCACGGACGAAAAATTCCTGAAAGACCAGCGGTTCAGCGACCCCTTCAGATGAGTGTTGTACTTCGCCGTGTTTTTCTTTACATTTGTCATGCGTTCACCGGTATTTTTTATAAGAATACCTGTTTTTTTACTTAACAATATAATTCGGACCCATGCAAAGAATTGCTACGCTTTCACTCCTCGTATGCTTTTACTTGTTCACAGCGTGCAACGAAAAACCTGAAATCATATATTCCGACTATTTACCGGAAGAAAAAGCCTTGCTGGATCAGTACCTCAACCTGCCTGACGATCTGGATGTATACGATCCAAAATTTCTTTACAATATGGTAAATGCGGGTGTCGTGCGTCCGCGCCTTGACAGGAGAAAAGCAGTACTGGGACGCGTTCTTTTTTATGATAAAAACCTGTCCAAAGACGGAACGATTTCCTGCGCCAGTTGTCATAAACAGGAACTCGCTTTCGGCGACAACAAGGCGGTCAGTGCAGGTGTGTACGGCCGCACCGGAGAACGCAATGCCTTGCCGCTGTCGGCCGTGGTCAGTTTTGCGTCTCAATACGGTACGGATAACAACGGAACCTCCGCACTCCGGTTTTTCTGGGACAACCGCAGCGAAACGGCCGTATCCCAGATCATGGCGTCGATGGGCAACCCGAAAGAAATGGATATGCACCTGGATGAAATAGTGGCCGCCGTGGAAAACCAGCCTTTTTACAGCGTTCTTTTTGAAAAAGCGTACGGCGATCCGCAGGTGCTGCCCGAGCGGGTCACGGAGGCAATTGCCAGTTTTGTCAATGCCATGGGCTCGTTTCAGAGCAGATTCGATCAGGGCGATTCCGACAATCCATCCGGTTATGTGGAAACGAATTTTACCAATTTTACCGCCGCCGAAAACCGGGGCAAAACGGTTTACCTCCAAAACTGCGCAACTTGCCATTCTTCCCGAATGACGCAGACGGCCCTGCACAATGCCAACAACGGACTGGATGCCGAACTGACAGGCGACCCGGGTGTGGGCGGTATCACCGGAATATCAAGCGACATGGGTACCTTCAAAGTACCTACCCTGCGGAATATTGCACTCAGTGCGCCGTATATGCACGACGGGCGTTTTCAAACGCTGGAACAAGTGGTGGAACATTATAACTCCGGTATACAGGACCATCCGAACCTGAGTCCCGCGCTTCGTACAGACGCTTACGGCGCCCCCAGGCGCCTGAACCTGACGGAGGCCCAGAAACAGGATCTGGTTACATTTTTGTATACTTTGACAGACGAATCGATGCGTACCGACCGCCGTTTTTCAAATCCGTTTAAATAAAAAGAGGCACCAGATATCGATGCATGGATCCTCGTATTCGATAAATAAAATTATGTCTTTGGCAGAAATCAAGAAAAACGCAACCGCCTGTTTCCGCACCTTTGCCCCGGATATACATTGTTACCTTGTATAAGTCGGAGAAGCCAATGAACATAGGCCCTAAAAAACGTTTTTACCCTTCTGCCTCCCAAGTGTGACTTGAGTTCCATAGAACCCGGACTTTTTGAGTTCGCATATAACCCTCCAATTTGCCGAGCCGGGCGCTGTAAAAAGTGCCCGGCTTTTTTTGTTTTTGGATTTATAGAGCCTTCTTTGAAGTATTTGCCCCAATATTCGACATTTCCGGGGCGTCAGCACCTCGAAGTTTTCAGGAATGTGATTTTTGTAAATCAGTGGTTATTTATTCATCCACATGATTTACCAAAAACTTTTAACCAAAAACTTACAACCATGCAAAATACGTCAAATGCTGCACCCCAGAGCACCACACAATCGAACGGAAAATCCGGCGGCATGAAATCCTCGCAACTGATGCAACTCTTCGAAGATGAGTTGAAGGACATCTACTGGGCGGAAAAGGCCCTCGTAAAAGCCATTCCCAAAATGGCCAAACAGGCTACATCGGAAGACCTCGTAGCCGCTCTGGAGCACCATCTGGAGGAAACGAAAGGTCAGGTAGACCGCCTGGAGCAGGTTTTCGAATCCATTGGTAAAAAAGCCAGCGCCAAAACCTGTGAAGCCATGAAAGGTCTGCTCGAGGAAGGCGAGGGAATCATGGACGAATGTGAGGCCGGTCCGATGCGCGATGCGGGTATTATTTCTGCCGGACAAAAGATCGAGCACTACGAGATCGCTTCCTACGGTACGCTGCGCCAGTTTGCGCAAACCCTTGGACTGAAAGAAGCCGTTGGTTTGCTGGAGCAGACACTGGAGCAAGAGAAAGCGGCGGATCAAAAACTGACTTCGGTAGCGGTATTGGCTGTGAATATACAGGCTGCTTCTGAAAAAGCGTAGTGACTTGAGATGCATAGAACCCGGACTTTTTGAGTTCGTAATATAACCCTCCAATCTGCCGAGCCGGGCGCTGTAAAAAGTGCCCGGCTTTTTTTGTGCTTGGCCATCGGTTCCTTATTCCGATACTGCGAATACTTGCAGACACACGTGCTTTCCTAAAACCTTGTAAAAGGTATCCTGCCCCTTTTCATCTTTGTGCAGTTCACCGTTGGTTTTAACTTTACCATATAAACTTTCCGATCATGCCAAAACGTATTCCAGTATCACTCAACCATTTCGCTATCATTTTTTCTTCCCTGGCAGTATATATGTCTGCATGTCATAAAACGGAAGATCCGGAAGTATTTCCCCAGGTTTATAAATACGAGCAACTTGATTTTGCTCCATCCAGGTATTACGTGCTGACAGAAAATTCGTACAATGAAATAAGTGCGGCCGGCAACTATTTAGATTACGATGAATTTCTGGCAGAGGAACTTGATATTTTTGGCTGGGAATTTGAAATAGAAAAACTGGAGTTATTAAATGATGACAGCCTCCACATGTATTTCTTCGATTACCTGGATATCATGCCAACAGATACGGTTGTTCCATACACACGCGATGGGAACAAAATCGTTTTTGAACCGCTGGTTAGTTTTTACAACTTTTATTTGGACGAGGGGAACAATGCGGCGCGCGTCAAACTCCCGAATGTTCAACATTCCAAAGAATTGCCGTCCGGAGTGACAGATTATTCATCTGTCGACATATCTATTAACGGAGAGGAAATGGATGTGGCTGCGATCATTGCACATCGGCGTACGAAGTACAACCTGCATGCCGGCGATACTATTGCGATTAATAACTCCAGTTATTTATATCCAAGACAATAATTCCACAAAGATCTTCAGTCAGGCCATTTACGCAGACCGGGGCGCTTTAAAACGGTATTCAATTTTTCGCCTTAAATATGCTTTTACTTCGTCATATTCAGGTTTAGGCAACTGGAAATCGATATAGGTGTAAATCCTGCTGCGCTTGATCTCTTTTATCTTTTTAATGAGCGCCTCGTCGTAGTAGTATTTTCTTTCAACGGTGTAACACGACCCCATTGATAAGAAGAAGGAAAGAAAAAGCAGGTATTTCATACGAATCGGGAGATACAAAGACGCTTTGAAAGTCTTTGTATCTCCCGATTCATATACTTTATCAAACGCTGCCCACTCCACTTCCCCGGATCATTGTTGAGTCGTTAAATACTCACAACTCACAACTCACTACTCACTACTCACTACTCCACTACCTTAAACGTCGTCCGCCTGTTCGTCTGGTGCTCCACCTCCGTACACTTCGCACAGGCGCAATCCGCCGCCGGTTGCGTTTCCCCGTATCCCACAGCGCCCAGGCGCCCGGCATCTATGCCCTTGGTAATCAGATAGTTGACAGCGCTTTCGGCGCGGCGTTGCGACAGGGTAGAGTTATAGGAATCGTTGCCGCGGCAGTCGGTATGGCTACCCAGTTGGATGCGGATGGTCGGGTTTTGGCGCAGCACTTCGGCCAGGCGGTTGAGCGTAGGCTCGGCGTCGGGGCGTATGTCCCATTTATCGTAGTCGTAGTAGATGTTTTCGAGCACGATCTCTTTGTCGCGGTAAATCTTGTCGAGCACGATCTCCAGTTCGAAGGTCTGCACTGGGTTGTTGGGGTCTTTTGCCATGCCGCGGGTACTGAAGCGGGCAGTGTTGGACAGGTAGCCGGGCAGTGCAGCGCCGAACTGATAATCGGTGTTTTCGGCGAGTTCAAGTTTGTAGTAACCATCGTCTTTCACTGTGACGGACTGCGGTTTTTTACCCGCATCGATGGTCAGCCCGGCGCCGGAGAGCGGTTTGCGGCCCAGTACCTTGCTGTTAGGATCGTTGGGGTCGGTGAGGATTTTTTCCAAAACGTAGACCTCCAGCACCATTTTGTAGATGAGGTTTTTCTTGTCTACCGTATCCACTTTGGGTGGTTTGGGCGGCGGCACCTTTTGTTCGAACCGGAAGATATCGTCGCCGCCGCGCGCCGCCTCCGCCGTGCGGTTTGAAGTGAAAAAACCGCTGCGGATCAGGTCGCCGGGTTTGCGGGCGGCGGCATTTTTGCCGGGCACCACCGCCATGCCGAAATCGTCGGCGCCGCTGTTGATCGGCGCTTTCAGGTTGATCGGCGGGGCCCAGGCGTTGCGTTCCATTTTATAGGTGCGGAAAATATCGAGTCCGCCCATGCCCGTGAGACCATCGGAGGCGAAGTACAGCGTATCGGCGTCGAAAGAAGGAAACACTTCATTGCCGGGCGTGTTGATGGCACGGGTGAGCAGTTTGGGTTCTTCCCAGCCGCTTTCGGTTTTGCCGCTGCGCTGCATGGCGTAGAGGTCGAAACCGCCCCAGCCTTCGGGGTCGTTGCTGGCGAAATAGAGCGTGTTGCCATCGGCGCTCAGGGCCGGGTGCAGATAGTTTACTTTTTCCTTCTGGTAGGGGAGTGGGACGGGCGTTCCCCAGCCGCCTTCGTCGGAGGTGCGGTTGGCGAAGTAGATTTTGTTGAAGGCGTCGTCGCCTTTGTAGGCGCCCACAGCGCGCACGAAGAATACCTCGTTTCCGGTTTTGTCGAAACACGGCGTGGCCTCGTTATTTTCCGTATTCAATTGATTGTCAAATACCTGCGGACTGGCGTTGTTTGGGTCGACGATAAAAATATCCATAAACCGGTTGCCGGTCCAGTTGTATTTCGCTTCGCCGGTGCTCATGCTGCGGTCGCTGCTGAACACGAGCCGGCCGTCGGGGAACAACAAAGGAGCGAAGTCGTTCTGGCTGCTGTTGAAAGAAGTGGGCTCCACAGCCCAGCCATTGGTGGGCTTTTCCTTGAGCCAGCCCTCGGATACGGTGCAGGCGGTAATGTCCTTGCGGTATTCGTAGGGCGAGCCGATCTCGATGCCCAGGTTTTTGAATGCGTCGCGGGCCTCGGCGTAGCGCTCCATTTTTTTCAGGGCATACGCGTAGGCTTTGAGCGCTTCGGCGCCGCCGTTGTTGTCGTAGGCGGTTTTGAACCATTCCAGCGCTTTTTCGTCGCGGCCGGTGTGGCGGTAGGATTCGCCGAGCAGGTAGGCGATCTGGCCTTTTTCGTTGCGGGTTTTGGCGCGGGAAAATTCCTTTTCCAGCATGGGCGTCGCTACGGCGTATTGTTTGCGTTCGTAAGCGGTTTTGCCGTCCTTGATTTTCAGGGTGTACGTGCAGGCGGAGAGCAGCAGCAGCACGAAAATTCCGGTGGTCGTTTTTGTAAGCATGGCTTTATATCGAGTATGGGCGGTTCGGGATAAAAGTAATGATGTTATGCTGCCTTTAACGGTTGCACGGGCCAAAATATTTGGCAGTAAGAAGCCCACAGTGCGAAGTGCGAAGCCCATATTCACCCACGTTGCCATTGACTTCGCACTTCGCACTGTGGACTTCGCACTATTTTCCGGCTTCGGACGTTTTGTTTTCGCAAACGACCTGACGTATTTATTTCCTACCAAAATTTATGAATCAAAGAAATCTGCTTTTTGCAGCGCTTCTGGCTGCACTCACCTCTTCCGCTCTCTTCGCACAACAGGTTAAACCCAAGCCAGGAAATCTTCAGTCTACACCAGCGAAACAGCAAAAGGAAAAAGATGTTCTGACCCCCAGAAAAGCGCCGGAAGCGCTGGAAAGTGCTGAAATTCTGGATATCGAGTCCTATAAACCGAAAGCAATCGACACCACGAAAGCGCCCATGATTATCGCTTTCGGCTCCTGCAACAAGATGGAAAAACCCCAGACCATGTGGGAATGGGTAAATGCCAACGATCCCAATCTCTGGATCTGGCTCGGCGATATTGTGTACGCCGATACGACCGATACCAAAGCCCTTACCGCTCATTACAGGTTGCTCAAAACGAACCCGGATTACAAAAAACTGCGCTCCAAGGCACAGGTGATCGGTATTTACGACGATCACGACTACGGTAAAAACGGCGGCGATCAATACCTGAAAGGAAAAAAAGGTACTAAAAAATGTATGCTCGATTTCCTCGACGTTCCCGGCAACAACCCGGTGCGCAAACGTGAGGGCGCCTACCAGTCCTACACCTTCGGAAAAGGCGCACAACGCGTCAAAGTCATCCTGATGGATTTGCGCTATTTCCGCGACTCGCTGACTGCCGATCCGACCAAACAAAAACGTTTCCTGCCCAACCCAACCGGCGATATACTCGGCGAAGCGCAATGGAAATGGCTGGAAAACGAACTCTCGAACAGCAATGCCAACCTTACCCTGCTCTGCTCCAGTGTGCAGGTGCTTTCCGATGAACACATGTATGATAAATGGGGCAACTTCCCTGCTGCCCGTAAACGCCTGCTCACGCTGATCGTCAAAACCAAGCCCAAAAACCTGATGATCCTTTCCGGCGACCGCCATATGGCCGAAATTTCCAAAATGGATATTCAGGGACTTTCCTATCCGTTGTACGATTTTACCTCCAGCGGCCTTACGCACATCCGCAGCGGCCTCAATGAAACCAACAAATTCCGGGTGGGCGATATGATCGTCAAACGCAATTTCGGACTGCTGAAACTCCGATGGGAAGGCGAACACCCCGTAGTGACCATGCAGGTGCGTGGCTTGCAGAACGAGATGTTTGAGGAGGTGATTATGAGATATTAGAAGTGCGAAGCCGTCAGTGCGAAGTGCGAAGTCCGTAGAGTACTCTGTTCCAATCTTGATAATTCCCAAATATGAAACGGCGTACTCTACAGACTTCGCACTTCGCACTGACGGCTTCGCACTAAACATTTACCTTCGCCCCATGGAATTCCTGAAACAACACATCGAGGCGCTCATCTTCGCGTCTCCGCAGGCCATTGCACTGGACGACATTAAATCCGTGCTCGACGAAAGCATGCAAAACGAGGTGCCTGTGAGCGATATTCTGGCGCTGATCGCGCAAACGCAGGAGCAATACCGTGGCGAAGCCTACGCCTTCGAACTGGTGGAAATTGCCGGCGGGTATCAGTTTCTGACCAAAGGCGCGTACCATAATACCGTGGCCATCCACCTGAAGCAGACCACGAAAAAACGCCTTTCCCAGGCTGCGCTGGAAACCCTGGCGCTGATCGCTTACAAGCAACCGGTCATCAAGTCGGAAATTGAGGAAATCCGTGGTGTGAGTTGTGATTACGCACTTCAAAAACTTTTGGAAAAAGAACTTGTTTTCATTGCCGGCCGAAGCGAAGGCCCGGGACGCCCGCTGTTGTACGGTACCACCGAGAAATTTATGGATTATCTGGGAATCAACCACTTGCAGGATCTTCCTAAACCCAAGGATTTCAAGGAAATGGACAATGCCATCGGAGAAACCCCGGCCATCGAAGAATCCTGATCGTTTACCGTTCTCACCTCTCACTTCTCACTTCTCACTTCTCACTTCTAAAAAAAGATGGATACTCCACTTGTAAATCGCATAGCCGGCAGCGGCCTGGTTACCATCGACCTGGAAGATTTTTACCCGGATGGGCAGATCGTACCGTTCGACCTGAAGCAGTACCTGTTCATGGAACTGATGCTGAAGGAGAAGGATTTCCGGGAGGCGCTGAAAAACCACGACTGGGAGCAATACCGTGGCAAAAACCTCGCGGTGTTCTGCTCTGCCGACGCGATTATTCCCATGTGGGCCTACATGCTGGTGGCTACTTATGCCGCGCCGTACGTGGCCGATATGGCGCAAACGACGCCGGAATTGTTTGTGGAACAGGCATTTATGAAGCAACTGAATCGCAAGGACTGGAGCGAATACGATGGTAAGCGCCTTGTGATCAAGGGCTGCAGCGACAAACCCGTACCACCCGCAGCGTACATGGAAATCACCCGCCTGCTTCAGCCGCTAGCCCAGAGTATCATGTTCGGCGAACCCTGTTCTACGGTGCCTGTTTATAAAAAAGGCAAGGCGGAAGTGGTATAAGAGGGTGTTGGTTTTTTTGTGTTTCGTGTTTGGGATTTGGCTGACTTCCAACTCTTTAAGAAATACCAAACACAAAATTCGGAGCATTCTCCTGCTGTAAAGCCCTGAAAATACTGTTTTCGTACAATACGATCATTCTAAACGTGCCATATTCCGGAATGGACTGCAAATCTTTTATTAGCATTGCAGTCCATTTTTATATCCTTTAACCTGCTCTTACATGAAAAAATTTACCCTCCTGCTTTGTGC
>Ga0209717_1001377_pt1 | contig 26377 bp, 23 predicted proteins | sample AD_UKC048_MetaG_FD_184418 | JGI IMG/M metagenome (GOLD analysis project Ga0209717, IMG submission 184418) | Active sludge microbial communities of municipal wastewater-treating anaerobic digesters from USA - AD_UKC048_MetaG (SPAdes) (version 2) | ecosystem: Engineered > Bioreactor > Anaerobic >... | reverse complement strand
AGCCAGTATGGACTTGAAAGATACAAGGTTGGGATCTCTACTACCACTAACAATCCCTCCAGTTTTACCATCATAAGCCCTGGAGCATACCTGGAAGCTCCTGCCGGCGCCTGGGAACAGAAAACCTTTGATTTATCGGCTTACAGCGGGCAAAATATTTATGTCGGCATCCAGTGCGTTTCCAATGATGCCTTTATTTTTATGCTGGACGACCTGGAAGTGACTTCCCAAACGGTTACGGGAGGAACCCTCACAGGTAAGGTTACCGATGCCATAAACGGTAATCCGATTCAAAATGCCCTGGTGAGCATTGCCGGGCTCACCGATCTCACGGATGCCAACGGAAACTACGCCATCACGGGAATCCCTGCCGGTGCGCTCAATGCTGAATTCAACGCTACGCCCACTTCCGGTACCGCGCCACTGGCTGTTCAGTTTACCGATCTGTCGACCGAAGGAACCCAGTCTGTTACCTGTTCAGCAACAGGCTATACAACTTATACAAATAACCAGGTGGTGATTCCTGCAGGAGGATCTCTGGAATTGCAGATTTCCCTTTCACCAACGCTGGCAGCCGGTCAGTACCGTGTGGTTTTAACCTGGGGAGAGCAGCCGCTGGATATCGACTCGCATCTGAAAACTCCTGTCATTGAAGGAACGGCTTATCATATTTATTATCAATATTTCGGATCGGTCAGTGCTCCGCCTTATGCCCAGCTTGATATAGATGACACGGAAAGTTTCGGACCGGAAACCGTTACCATATACCAGCTTAAACCCGGGGAATACCATTATTACGTCCATAATTACTCGCAAACTCCTGCGATCACAACATCCAATGCAGTTGTCCAGGTTTACAATGAAAATGGCCTGATGCAGACGTTCAATGTCCCCACAGCCGGAGAAGGATTGTACTGGGACGTCTTCAAGTTAAGCGGCTCCGGGGTGATCACACCGGTGAACCAGATTGTTACTGCAGAGCCCGGTTCGGCTCCTTTCCTGACACCTGAGCAAATGGTGAAGAAGCCTGCGATCGGACCAAAGAACATTGTTTCCTGGAACTGGACTTTCGGAGACGGCGCAACGAGCACCCAGCAAAATCCGAATCATACTTACGCTGCCAACGGAACCTATACGGTTTCACTGACCGTTTCCGACGGAACCAACAGTAATACCGAAACCAAGACCGGTTATATCACGGTGACGGGAGGCAGCGGTGGCACAGCGACACTGACCGGAAAGGTGACCGACGCGGTGAACGGCAATCCGGTACCGAACGCCCTGGTTTCTATTGCCGGCCTGACCGATCTTACTGATGCCAATGGCAATTATTCGATCACCGGGATTCCTGCTGGCGCTCTCAAAGCCAATTTTACCGCTAATCCCACAGCCGGTACTGCGCCGCTGGTTGTACAGTTTACCGATCTGTCGGCAGAAAATGCCCATATTGTAACCTGTTCAGCCACAGGATATACCACATATTCCAATAGCCAGGTGGTTATTCCGGACGGGGGATCGCTTGAACTCCAGATTTCATTGTCGCCGATACTGGCTGCCGGACAATACCGGGTTGTGCTGACCTGGGGCGAACAGCCTCTGGATATCGATTCACATCTCAAAACGCCTGTTATAGAAGGGGCTGCCTATCACATCTCCTATCAGAATTTTGGATCTGCCGCCACTCCGCCATATGCACTGCTTGATATAGACGATACGGAAAGCTTCGGGCCTGAAACCGTTACAATCTACCAATTGAAGCCAGGCGAATACCGGTATTATGTCCATAATTATTCTACATCGCCGGAGATCACCGTTTCAAATGCCGTTGTCCAGATCTATAACGAATCAGGATTACTTTATACATTCAATATTCCGACTTCCGGTTCGGGTTTATATTGGGATGTTTTCAAACTGAACGGTTCAACAGGAGCAGTAACGTCTATAAACCAGATTGTAGCCAACGAGCCCGGTGGCAAAGATATTTACATCCCCGGTAAGTTTGAAAAGAAACAGGTAAACACAAAGAGAAATGTTGTTTCCTGGTCATGGAATTTCGGTGACGGCGGCGTCAGCACCGAGCAAAATCCATCGCATAAATATCTGAACAATGGAAGCTACACCGTTTCTCTGACCGTTTCCGACGGTACTGCAAACAACACTGAAACCAAAAATGCCTATATCGTGGTGGGGCCTGCAGGGACCGAAGAACCTGGCTGGGAAAAGGAAGTTTCCATATTCCCGAATCCCGCCAATGATAAATTGAATATCAATTCAGGAGTTCCGGTTCATTCAGCCAGCCTGGTCGACATGAACGGAAACCCGGTGATCATGCTCACTGAATGCGGGAAATCATTTTCGATCGACGCACACAACCTGCCCAATGGGGTATACATCTTAAGGATCATTACCGACAGAGGGATGATGGTCAGAAAAGTAAATATTCAGAGATAGTTCCTTCCCATTTCGCTATTATTGAAGAGGAGGTCTCAAAAGAATTTTACCACAAAGGAACACAAAGGAATTCACCAAGGCGCACTAAGGTTTATTAATTGGTATTTAATTACTTAGTGTTCCTTCGTGGTGTACTTTGTGCGCCTTCGTGGTTAATAAAAAGCCTTTTGAGACGGCCTCTTTTTTTATTGACTTTATCCCAATATTTGATTATATTAGCACCGGTTATTTGTTAACACGATAAACCATTCCTTTCAAATGGCTTATAGTTAGGAAAGACCTTTCTAGCGGTCTGTTCTGAAGCCATGATAATAATCATCTTCATAAATCCTATACCCATATGAAAAAGATATTAATCCTTTGGATTATTCCGGATTTGCTATTGGTAACTTTGGTTTTACCGTTATCCGGACAGTGGGCCATTAATGGCAGTCATATTTACAATACGAATTCGGGTAATGCAGGTATCGGTACCAGTACTCCTGCCAGTCTACTGTATGTTGCACGGAATACTACGGAGCCAACCGTTACGATACGGAACTCAGGCGGTTCAGGTGGTGCGACATTTTCAATGGTGGATGTGGCAAGCGGGGCCAACTGGAAGTTTAAAGCCACGCTAAGCGGTGGATTCAAGATCAGGGATCATACGAATTCTCTGGACGTAATTGTGATCGAACCGGGTAGTTTTACCAATGCTATCTACATAAAGAATTCCGGTAATATGGGTATATCGACCGGATCGCCCGACCCTTCAGCTTTACTGGATATATCGTCGGGGGATAAGGGATTTCAGCTACCCCGTCTTACACAGGCTGAGATTCAATCCATTCAGGGACCGGCTGATGGTTTGATTGTCTATTGCACCACCGATGAAAAATTTTATGTCTTCCTGAGCAGTGCCAATACATGGAAAGAGATTTCCTACGGGTCCGGGACCATATCACCTGCCGGATTGCCCTGCGGCACTCCTTTAGCAATAAACCATGTTGCGGGTAGTGTGGCCCCAGTGAACAAGTCGACAGTATATGGGACAGTAACCAATGTGCCGGGAGAGTTGACCAAATGTTGGATTACCAGTAATCTGGGCGCGGATAACCAGGCAACGTATGCCGGAGATGCCACTGAAACAGCTGCCGGTTGGTACTGGCAATTTAACCGCCTGCAGGGATATAAACATGACGGTTCGCAACGGACGCCAAATACGACCTGGATCGATCCAATCACTGAAAATTCTGACTGGACCACCTCCAACGATCCCTGTAATATTGAGCTGGGTGCACCCTGGCGCATTCCCACCAATACCGAGTGGACCAACGTCAGCACGGCAGGAGGCTGGTCAAACTGGAACGGTCCGTGGAATTCACTGCTAAAAATGCATGCAGCAGGTTTTCTCCAAAGCAACGATGGTTCGCTTACATTCAGGGGGTCCAATGGAAGCTACTGGAGTGGCACACAAAGTGACAACTCCGGAAGCTTCAGCCCATATTTTGACAACTTTAGTTTCTATATCGGCTATGGTGTCAAATCATTCGGAAATACGGTCAGATGTGTCAAATGATTATTAAATCACACCGGTTATGAAAACACATTATATTATTTCAGGATTGACGGCTGCGATGCTTATTTCGTTTTATCCGGCCATATACGGCCAATGGGCCAGCAGCGGCAATAACATCTATACTACCAACTCCGGCAATACCGGCATTGGCACAAATTCGCCACTGAGTTTGCTGTATGTGGTCAAAACCAGTACGGAACCGACAATAACCATAAGTAATTCGGGAGGGACAGGCGGCGCAACTTACGCAATGATTGATGATGCCAGCGGTGCTGCCTGGAAATTCAAGGCCACCCTTTCCGGCGGATTTAAGATCCGCGACCATTCCGCCGGCAACGATGTGATCACCATTGAGCCAAACAGTGATGCGAACCGGATTTGCATTAAAAATTCAGGAAATATCGGCATGGGGACTGCTTCGCCTGTTTTGTCAGCACTTTTGCATTTGGAAGCGACAAACAAGGGGCTATTATTGCCAAGGTTAACCCAGACGGAGGTAAATGCCATAAGCGGCCCGGCAAACAGCCTGATGTTATTCAATACATCTTCAGGGAAGGTCTCGGCTTATTTTGCCAGTGCCGGCATCTGGAAGAATATTGTCTATGGTTCAGGAACTATTTCGGTATTCACCTGCGGCAATTCGCTGACTATCAATCACGTTGCAGGATTGGTGGCGCCTGTCACGAAAACAGTCAATTATGGGACAGTTCTGACCTCCCTGTCAGGGAACAGTTGCTGCTGGATCACGCAGAACCTGGGCTCCGACCGCCAGGCGCTGGCAGTCAATGATGCCACCGAACAATCGGCAGGGTGGTATTGGCAATTTAACCGGCAACAGGGATATAAACATGATGGAACTAACCGGACTCCGAATACAACATGGATAAACCCCATTACGGAACACGCCGAGTGGATGACTGTAAATGACCCATGCTCCATAGAACTGGGAGTAAACTGGCGGATACCGACATACAGCGAATGGAGAAACGTAATTTTTAACGGAGGCTGGACTGACTGGAATACCTCATGGAATTCGGTATTAAAAATGCATGCCGCCGGAAACCTTAACGAGCTAACCGGCAACCTGACCTGGCGGGGTATTTACGGTGATTACTGGAGTGGTTCCCAGGGGAATGATTCGGATGGGGGGCTTCTGGAACTGGGAAACGGTATTAATGCAACTCTTTTCAGCTACAGCAAAGCGAATGGTTTCACGGTCCGTTGCATCGAGGCGCCGGCAGTGCCCGCTTTCTCATGCGGCACAGGCTTATTGATTAACCATGTTGCCGGTAGTGTCTCACCGGTAACCAAGACCGTCCTTTACGGAACGGTCAGCGGAGTGCCCGGCGAAACGGGCAAGTGCTGGATCACCAGCAACCTGGGCGCCGACCAGCAGGCCACAGCCGTCAGCGATGCTACTGAAGCTTCTGCAGGCTGGTATTGGCAATTCAACCGGCAACAGGGGTATAAGCACGACGGGTCGGCTGTTACCCCGGCATGGACAATAACCGGCATTATGGAAAATTTCGACTGGGATGCAGCAAATGACCCGTGCGTTATCGAACTGGGATTCGGATGGCATATCCCAACGATTACCGAATGGACCAACGCGGATGCTGCAGGGGGGTGGACAGATTGGAACGGACCATGGAATTCACTGCTAAAGATGCATGCAGGCGGATACCTGAATCCTTCCAATGGTGTTCTGTACGAACGGGGAACACACGGTTATTACTGGAGCAGGAATCAGAATCCAAACCAGACTTTCGACGGCCTACCGCTATATTTCTTTTCTACATACTGTGATACGGGAGTTAGCCTGAACAAGGCCAGCGGCCAGTCGGTGAGATGTGTAAGGTAGATCTAATAATAAATTTATCTTAAGAATATGAAAAACAATTCAATACATATGCAAAACATGAAAAGCGCCAGTTTATTATCAATTCTGTTAGCCATACCCATATTTTTCGGGAGTTTATCCGCCTCGGGTCAGTGGGCATTTAACGGAAACCATATTTACAATACCAATTCGGGAAACGTCGGGATAGGCACCAATAGCCCGTCCACTATTCTCTATGTTTCAAAAAATATAACAGAACCGACTATAACGGTGCGCAATCTGGGAGGAAATGGAGGTGCGACATTTTCCATGATCGATGATGCCAGCGGAGCCAACTGGAAATTCAAAGCGACACTGTCAGGCGGGTTTAAGATCAGGGACCAGATCAACAGCCTTGACGTCATAGTGATTGAACCGGGAGGGCCGGCCAATTCAATCTATATAAGCCAATCCGGAAGCATCGGGATCGGGACATCCTCGCCCGCCGGCACTGCCCTGCTGGATTTATCTTCGAATTCCAAAGGACTGCTGATCCCCAGGATGACGCAGGTGCAAATCGCAAATATTGCCAATCCTTCAGGGGGTCTGCTGGTCTTTTGCCTGGATGATGATAAATTTTATGCCTATACAACCAGTGTGAACCTGTGGAAGGAGATCCTGATGGTGCCTTGATAGAATTTAGTTTTCCCTGTTCACCGCATTTTTCATCCCTTTTACCTCAAAAATGAGGTTGTTATCATTAATAAATGCACTTTTGAAAATTATTTCATTTGTTATGATGACAAAAAGAATCTTCTTTCTAATCCTTTTTTTACTGGCTTTTAAAGCTATGAATGCGCAAAAGCTTGTGATCCGTTTGCAAGACACATCTGAAAACATCGAAACATTGAATGAAATCCGGAAACTTTACTTTTCTGGGAATGATCTTAAAATTGACTTCCATTCCGGGGCGGATGACACTTATGCGGTTGCAGATATACGAAAGCTCTATTTTACGGAGACCGTTTCTGTTTTTGAAAATAATCCCGGAACAAATTATCATTTAAAGGTTTATCCAAATCCATCCGATGATTACATCCTTGTTGCAGGGATTCCTGAAAACATCCTGACGATTGATATTTACCGGAATGATGGCCAATGTGTCTTAAAAATCGGTACAGAATCAGGTAATATCAAGATAGATACCTGCCAATTGGCCAGCGGTCTGTACTTTATCAATGCAGGAGGTTTTACATCGAAGTTTATAAAAAGATGAAAAAGATTATCTTATTGGGAATAAGCTTCCTGGCTATTTCTCATTTGTTGGCGCAGGATAAAATGTATATCCATTTTTCGGATAAAATGACTTTGGGCGCCCAGGTTGCTGAGACAGACAGTATATTTTTCAGCGATGACGAAACCCAGGCGTTTTTCAGAATAGGCGATACACTGGCTCAGTATCCGGTTAGTTCGATTGACAGTATTAATTTTGGAGCGAATTCCGATACGGTCTTTGTATTATATAACGGGACGGATGTATCGGTGATCAATCCCATGGCATTTGAAGGAGTTACGGTGACGGTCGAAGGATCTGATGTGACAGTAAACGCTGTTACGGAAGTCCAGGATATAAACTTCTGCCTCTCGGGGACAACAGGCAACGGGATGTTCAAGATTTATACCGCAAAACGGTATAACCTGATTCTCAACGGCGTAAATCTAACCAATCCGGATGGACCGGCAATCAATGTACAGACAGGTAAGAATACCACGGTGATCCTCGCAGAGGGCTCTACCAATACCCTGGCCGATGGGACGACGTATGCTGAGCCTCCGGCCGGAGAAGACCAGGATGGCGCTTTCTTCAGCGAAGCCACGCTTAAATTTACAGGAACAGGTACACTGATCATCAACGGACATGGTACCGATAAACATGGCCTTTGCAGTGATGATGAAATAGAGGTAAATGAAGGAACCATTAATATCAACTGTGCATCAGGGGATGGCATCAATGGTAAAGAAGGAGTTATCATTTCCGGGGGGGTAATCCATATTACCGTTAACGGTGACCAGTCGAAGGGAATTAATTGTAATTCCACCCTTACGCTTAGCGGCGGAGACATCACCGTTCATAACACCGGCGATGCTGTGCTGGTACAAGCCGGGTCGGGGTATGATCCGTCGTATTGCACGGCGGTTAAAGCCGATGGCAACATTGAAATTAACGGAGCAACAGTTACGATTGTCGCCTCAGGAAAAGCCGGCCGGGGAATATCTGCGGATACAGATATCATTATTTCATCAGGAAGTGTGCAGGTGACCAGTACCGGGAATGGGGCTGTTTATACAGACTCCTCAGGCATCCTGGATGCCTATGTGGCGACCTGTTTTGACTCTGAAGGCGATATCATGATCACAGGCGGCTCGGTTATTACCTCGAGTTCGGGCTCAGGTGGAAAAGGGATCAACTCAGGAAGCGAACTGATCATCGGTACACCGGAATCTTCCCCGATAATCCAGATTACAACAACGGGTACGAAAGTGCACATTTCGGGAGGCGGCCAGAATTCAAAGGATGCAGAGGCAAAAGCGATGAAGATCGATACAGCTGTAGTGATCAACAACGGGGAAATAACAATTTCTTCTTCCGATGATGCGATCAAATCGGAAAACAGCATAACGGTCAATGGGGGAGATATCCAGGTCAATAATTCCTATGAAGGATTTGAAGCTCCTTTTATTACCATTAATGATGGCAACCTGCACCTGTATGCTTCCAACGACGGTTTGAATGCAACTTTCGGGTCGGGAGGCGAAGGAGACGATAACAGCCTTCTGACCATCAACGGAGGCTGGGTAATGCTTAGTGTTTCCAATGGTGATGGACTCGACAGCAATGGCGATATCCATATCACCGGGGGCACGACCATAGTTCACGGGCCCCAGAACGCTCCGGAAGTGGGTATGGATTACAATGGTACTTGCAATATGGACGGCGGTTTCCTGGTCATTTCCGGAACTAACTCCTTTATGACCCAGGCCCCGGATAATTCTTCCGATCAGCATTGCGTAAAAGTTATGATGAACCAGGGACTCTCAAATTCAACTTTATTCCACATTCAGGATGCTTCAGGAAACAATTTACTGACGTTTCAACCTGCTCGAACCTATTACTCTATCGTTTTTTCGTCATCGGATCTTCAGACAGGGCAAAGCTACTCGATTTATACCGGAGGATCATGCACGGGGATCAATGTGGATGGTTTGTACAGCGGAGGCGTTTATTCCGGGGGAACATTCCGTAAGTCTTTTACTGTGAATAGTATCATAACCAATGTGAATTTCTGATCTTCACCCGTTTATGTTGATATTATTTTAGCCAGTTTTCACGGGATTCACTTAAAAATCATTAATTTCATCCACTCATTTCAGGTTGTGCCGGTGTACTTCCTGGAATGGTATTAAGCATAAAATCCTTGCGATTATTCGATAACTTCTAATCTTCTCGAAATGAAAACTTTCATGCTTAGATTCAGGACTGTTCTTCTCCTTTTCTTATTCAGTATGATATTTGTTGGGGCAAACAGCCAGAGTTCCTATCTTCTGGTAAGAGGTATCCTGAAAGACAGCAAGACCGGCGAAGCCATACGCTTTGCGGCTATTACCGTTCCCGGGACAGATATCGGAACCGTTTCGAATTCCGATGGTGAGTTCACTTTAAAGGTCAGCAATGTTTTAAAAGCTGAATATTTTGAAGTTTCGCATATCAGCTATGCTACATCGCGGTTCAAAATTTCTGAGGCAACGGGAGAGGTCAGGACCTACTTAATAGAATTACAACCGGTTCAGTTAAAAGAGGTTCCTGTAATCGATGCCGATGCCAGGAAGATCGTGGAGATGGCTTTCCGGAACATCCGGCAGAACTACAGCACCGAGCCAAACATGATGACGGGCTTTTACAGGGAATATATCATGCAGCGGAGGGACTATCTTTCGATTTCCGAGGCGGTAGTCGATATATATAATGCTCCTTACCAGGGTTTTCAGAACGACCAGGTGAAGATCTTCAAAGGCCGGAAAAGTTCCGATGTGAAGAATGCCGATACGCTGATAGTCCGCCTTCAAGGTGGCCCCTATGTGCTGCTGCTTCTGGATATTGTGAAAAATACCGATCTCAGTATTGGACTGGATGATCTGGATAATTACAAATATGAGATCTCCAGGTATGTTCAAATCGATGACAAACTGCATTGGGTGGTTGATTTCGTTCCTGCTGTCAACAGAGAAAATGCATTATATAAAGGTAAGCTTTACATTTCGCAGGAAAATTATGCCATTTCGCGTGCCGAATTCAGCCTTGACCTTTCGGATGAGGAAAAGGCAGCATCCTCTTTTATTAAGAAAAAACCTTCCGGGATGGTCTTTGCACCGGTGTCAACAGGATATATCGTTACGTTTAAAGAGCAGGAGAGCAGGTATTACCTTAATTATGTCAGGGTTGACCTGAAATTTCGGTGCGACTGGAGAAAGAAGCTTTTCAGAAATACGTACACCTTAATGTCGGAAATGGCCATTACCGGTCGGAATTCGGGCAATATCGTAAAATTTGAGAATGAAGACCAGTTCAGGTCATCGATGATATTCTCCGAAAAAGTAACAGACTTTTCCGATCCTGATTTTTGGGGAGAGCATAACATTATCGAACCGGAGCAATCGATCGAGAATGCAATCAGGAAGTTAATGAAGTAAATGAAAAATGCGCAATGCAAAATGTGCAATGCGCAATGTTGGGGTGATCCTGCCGGGATTCGAACCCGGGACCCACGACTTAAAAGGCCGTTGCTCTACCGGCTGAGCTACAGAATCTCAAATGAGGGCGCAAAGATAGAAAATTTTTAGTTCAAAGTTTAAAATTTTATTCGATGTCGCCTTTTCCTTCCCTGACCACTACAATTTCCTCACCGGTGCAGTCGTAAACGGTACTGGGGATATTGTCGCCGTGCCCCCCGTCGATGACCAGGTCCACCAGATCTTCGTACCGTTCGTGGATCAGTTCCGGATCGGTGGTATATTCAATCACTTCGTCGTCGTCGTGGACTGATGTGGACATGACCGGTTTGCCCAGTTCCCGCATGATCTCCAGCAATATGCCATTATCGGGGATTCGGATACCGACCGTCTTTTTCTTGATGCCCAATATTTTCGGCACATTGCTGTTGGCCTCGAGGATAAACGTATACGGGCCTGGCAATGTCCTTTTCATCAGTTTGTAGACCTCATTGCTGATCGGACGGGTGTACTCCGATAGTTGGCTCAGGTCATAAAAAAGAAAGGAGAAGTTCGCATTTTTCGGGTTGACCCCTTTGATTCGGGCCATCCGTTCAAGCGCTCTCTGGCTGTATATACTGCATCCGATGGCGTAGATCGTGTCGGTCGGAAAGATGACCAGGCCGCCGTCTTCCAGCACCTTTGCCGCCTGCCGGATCGCTTTCTCACTGGGGTTCTTATCGTATATCTTGATCAGCATCTGACAAATTTACTAATAATAAGGAATAGTGAAAAACGAATAGTGAATAATGAAAAGTAAATAGATTGTAATAAATAAGGTACAATGGACAATGGACAATGGACAATGGACAATAAAAAAGGGTAAGCCCCTCATGTCGCACCGCTCAACCGCTTACCCTTGCTTCCTTCCGGACCTGGGGGAGTTCAGCAGGAGCTGGTCGCATGAGACTTACCCAGCGGCAAAAGTACAACAAATAGTTCAAAGTTCAAAGATCAAATTGCAAAGTTGGAGCTTCAGGTAACTTTGATCTTTGATCTTTGGACTTTGAACTAAATTTCCTAGCTTTGCAGGTAACAAAACCTGATAATTATGGAAAATAAACCAAACACGCTTTTGATCTGCCTCGGGTATGGTGTGATTATTGCCCTGGCCGGTATCGTCTTCAGCCTTATTTTGTTTGTGACTGGCGCGGATGAAACACAGAGCTGGATGCAAAACCTTACGTACATCATCACCCTGGCGGGTATCCTGTGGGCACAGTACAATTACAGGAACAAATATAACAATGGCTTTATCACCTATGGCGAAGCCTTTAAAATAGGGCTGCTAACGGTACTCTTCCTGTCGGTGATCACCAGTGTTTATACTTTTGTGTTTTTTAAATTCATCGATCCGGGAGCAATGAACGAGATCATGCTCAAGGCCGAACAGTCGATGCTTGACCAGGGAAGGACCGATATGGAGATCGAACAGGGGATGAAGTTCATGCAAATGGTTAACAATGTGGGTTGGTACACTTTCTTCGGATTTCTGGGTACATTTGTCATCGGTATCATTATCAGCCTGATCACATCCGCCTTCATAAAGAAAGAAAATACCAATTTCAGCCAGCCTAATTTCTGAAAATTCACGATGGATATTTCCATTATCATACCTCTTCTTAACGAGGAAGAATCGATTCCGGAACTTCATGCGTGGATACTCAGAACCCTTGCTCCTGCCGGATTAACTTATGAGATCATTTTTGTGGATGACGGCAGCACCGATCAATCGTGGAAAATCATTGAAGACCTGAGTGCCGGAAATCCAGATGTTAAAGGAATCCGCTTTCGGCGAAACTATGGCAAATCGGCTGCCCTGAGCAGTGGTTTTGCTGCCGCCCGGGGAGAGGTGGTGATTACCATGGATGCCGATCTCCAGGATAGCCCGGAAGAAATCCCGGAACTGTTCCGGATGATAACAGCGGAAGGATTTGATTTGGTTTCGGGCTGGAAGAAGAAGCGGCATGATCCAATAACAAAGACTATCCCTTCACGGTTCTTCAATTGGGTGACAAGGAAAACATCGGGGATTAAACTGCATGATTTCAATTGCGGATTAAAAGCCTACAGGCATGATGTAATTAAAAGCATTGAGGTGTATGGCGAGATGCACCGATATATCCCGGTTATTGCCAAATACGCAGGCTTTATTCGGATCGGCGAAAAGGTAGTGGCCCACCAGAGCAGAAAATACGGCGTGACCAAGTTCGGCATCGACCGCTTTATCAAAGGTTACCTCGACTTGTTATCGATTACGTTTGTTTCCAAATTCGGGCGCCGCCCGATGCATTTTTTCGGTATGATAGGCACGATCATGTTTGTGCTTGGTTTTCTGGCAGCAGCCTGGTTGGGCGCACAAAAGATCTATAACCTGCAGCATGGCATTAAAAGTATCCTGGTCACAGAAAGCCCGTACTTTTTCATTTCATTGACTTTGATGATCATGGGGACCATACTCTTTGTTACAGGTTTCCTGGCAGAGATGTTGTCGAGAATGTCGCTGGAAAGGAACAGGTATCTCGTGTCGAAGACGGTGAATATTGAAAATTGAAATTCGGAAATTTGATAATTTGGAAATTTGATAATTTGGAAATTTGATAATTTGGAAATTTGATAATTTGGAAATTTGATAATTTGGAACCTGAAACCCGGAACAATAGAACAATAGAACAATAGAACAATAGAACAATCGAACAATCGAACAATCGAACAATAGAACTCATGAAAATCCATTTAGTATCAGGTGGTTGTGGTTTTGTCGGAAGGAATATGACCCGCCGGTTGTTGAAGACTACAAACGATAAGGTTTTTATTATTGATGACCTTTCGATAGGGACACATCCATCGACATGGCTTGAAAATTTTTCTTCCAGGTTTTATAAAGATGTCGAAATCATCGGGAAAGATGAAAGACTGTACTTCTGGAAGGGGGACTTTCGCAATTTTCTCTTTAAATTCAGGGAAAATCCACGGTTTGTTCAGGAGACCTACGGGCTCGATTTCGAACGTTTTTCGGATGTGTTCCACTTTGCCGCTATTGTCGGCGGCAGGTTGAAGATAGATGGAGATCCCATGGCCGTTGCCCTTGACCTGTCGATTGATGCTGAATTTTTCTACTGGATCACGCGCCATAAGCCCGAAAGAGTTCTCTACCCCAGCTCCAGCGCCGCATACCCGACCAGTTTGCAGACCGAGAGCGATGCCATTGCCCTGGCGGAAGGGGATATCGACTTCAAGAAAAACCTGGGCACGCCGGATATGACCTATGGCTGGTCGAAGCTGACAGGGGAATTCCTTGCCCAGATCGCTGCTAAATACTACGGCGTCTCTATTGTTTGCATCAGGCCCTTTTCGGGCTATGGTGAGGACCAGGACCTTTCGTACCCGGTTCCGGCTATCGCTGCCCGCGCTGCCAAACGCGAAGATCCTTTCGAAGTGTGGGGAAGCGGAAAACAGGGGAGGGATTTCGTCCACATCGACGACATCCTCGACCTTATTTTCATCCTGATGGATAATGTCCATGACGGATCCGGCTGGAATATCGGCTCCGGCAAACTGACCTCCTTCCTCGAACTGATCGATCTGTTCTGTGATATCGCCGGTTATAAACCAACCATAAAACCTTTGCTCGACAAACCGGTCGGCGTATATTCCCGCTATTGTAAAATGGACCAGGTACAGGCCCGATTCGGATGGGAACCGAAGATCACCCTGCGGGAAGGGATGACCCGTGTTTACAATGCTGCCGTCGAAAGACTGAAAAAAGAAGGAAAACTCTGACCCAGGCCGGAAATGGATAAAATCGTCGTATTCGGCCCCGGCCCCCGGTTTAAAGGAGGCATTGCCAATTATAACACTTCCCTGGCAAAAGCCCTCGATAAACTGGATGTTGCCGAAATATACATCATTTCCTGGACCCAGCAATATCCTGCCATCATCCCGCGGGATTTCATCGACAGGAGCAGTAAATCGGACTTGCTGGAAGGGACGAAGATCAAAGTCAATTACATCACCAATTATAACAACCCATTCAGCTGGAATAAAACGGTAAAGCTAATCCGGGAGATCAATCCAAAGATGGTCATCTTCCAGTGGGCCATAGCCATCCAGGGCCTTCCCATGGGTTATATCGCTAAAAAACTCAAGAAGATAAAGGGGCTGGAGGTGGTCTTTGACTTGCATTTTGTCATCCAGAAAGAGGGGAGCAAAATCGATAAAATATTTACCCGGATGGGAATACGGCATGCGGATTCCTATGTCGTGCATGCCTATAAGACTTTCGATGAGTTGAAAAAGCTGTTCCCGGCGGTCGGCTTTAAGCTGATAGACCCGGGGAACCGAACGGAAGGAATGGGTAAAAGGGTGGTTAAGCTTTTCCACCCGGTTTATGACATGTTCAAACCGGATCCTGATTTTGATGTGGAGGAGGAAAAGCGGCGGCTTGGATTGAAAAAAAATGTTTTCCTCTTTTTTGGATTTATCAGGAAATACAAAGGCTTGCATGATGTCATCCGCGCTTTTGCCAAAATAGCCGGGCAAAGGGATGATGTTTCCCTGCTCATTGTCGGCGAATCGTTCTGGCAAACACTGGATACAACAAAACTTTCCACCCGGGTCAAGAACGCAATGTTTTCAGCAGCCAAATCCGTTTTTCTGCGTAAACAGGATGACGAACGCAACTACAGGCCATTAGATTTGATCGGTGAACTGGATCTAAAGGATAAAGTGACCGTGGTTAATGCCTTTGTTCCCAACGAGGATGTTCACCGGTATTTCCAGGTGAGTGATGCCATTATGCTTTACTATCTCACAGCAACCCCGTCCGGCGTTGAATCGATCGGCTATAATTTCCGGATGCCGATCCTGGCTACCCGGGTCGGGCATTTCCCTGAAACGGTCAAGGATGGCTATAACGGTTACCTGGCTGAACCGGGTGACCTGGATTCGATGGCGGAGGTGATGGTCAAAGCGATAGAACAACCGATCTCCAGGGAGAATGTGTCGGAGACATCCCGTGAAATGAGCTGGTTGAATTATGCAAAAGCAATCCTTAACGAGCGATGATAATCCGTAGCAAAGCACCTCTCAGGCTGGGCCTGGCCGGTGGAGGCACTGATGTCGCTCCTTATTCGGATCTGTATGGCGGGGCCACACTCAATGCCACTATCAATATGTACGCTTATGCCACGATCATTCCAAAAGACGACGGAAAGATCGTCTTTAAGTCCATCGACAAGGATAAATACTTTGAATCGCCCCTGACCGACAGCCTGGAAATTGATGGAAACCTCAATCTGCTGAAAGGTATATACAACCGGATCGTAAAGGATTATTCGCATGCACCTTTGGCCTTTGAACTTTCAACTTATGTAGATGCTCCTCCCGGATCAGGACTTGGAACTTCTTCGACGCTTGTGGTAGCTGTTTTAGGGGCTTTTGCAGAATGGCTCAGATTGCCGTTGGGAGAATACGACCTGGCCCGCCTGGCATATGAAATTGAACGGGTTGATTTGCGCATGGCTGGCGGCAAACAGGACCAATATGCAGCGACATTCGGCGGGGTGAATTATATGGAATTCTATAAGGATGATAAAGTTATTGTCAATCCTCTGAGAATTAAAAGTGTCTATCTTAATGAATTATCCAATAATTTAGTTCTTTATCATACGAAAACGAGCCGGGTCTCATCAGCCATTATCGAACGCCAATCGAAAAATATCCAGGATAACAAGCTGAAATTCATTGAAGCAACTCATAAGCTGAAGGAGCAGGCCATCATGATGAAAGAGGCTATCCTCAAGGGCAGGATGGATGATATCGGCCCTGTGCTGGATTACGGCTGGAAATTTAAAAAGCAGATTGCATCAGGCATCACCAATCACCTGATTGACGATATTTATATAGCAGCCATGGAGAATGGTGCGACAGGAGGTAAAGTCTCGGGAGCAGGTGGTGGCGGTTTCATGGTCTTTTACTGTCCCAATAATTCAAAGTACGCTGTCATTGAGATTCTTAAAAAATTCGGAGGAACCAGCCACCCGTATGAATTTACCACCAGTGGCATGACGGCATGGACTATCTGATCAGTTCAAAGTTCAAAGTTCAAAGTGGAAAGTTCAAGGTCAATTAAAAATCAAGAATTAAAAATTTAAAATTCTCTTTTGTGTCGCACGGACGATTTGATAATCCGGTAGTTGCTTCGATGGCCGGTTTTTGGGACAGGTTCAGAAAGCAGGAGCTCGAGTCACATTTTACTGAAAAGGATCGTTTTGACGGGAAAACAGTGCTGGTTACCGGGGCGAATTCGGGGCTGGGTTTTGCCATTAGTACCGAGATTGCCCGGAGAGGCGGGCGTGTGATCATGGCCTGTCGCCGGCAGATCCCCGAGGCCGGTGAAAAGGTAAAGGCGATCAGCGGGTCGGAAAATGTTGAAATGCGGCACCTTGACCTGACCCGTATCGACAGCATCCATGCGTTTGCCGACGGACTTGTCAGGGATGGTATTAAACTGGATGTCACTGTCTTAAACGCCGGGGTCACTCCGCCGAAAGCACGCAGGACCCAATCGGGACTTGATGAAATGTTCCTGGTCAACTATCTCTCTAATGTAATGCTGACCCATTTGCTGATTAGCTCCGGAACTATCAATCTGAATTATGATTCCGCTATTTTCAGGCCCAGGATCATCTTTATTTCCTCCGACTCCCACCAGGGTTCATCTTATGTTGATTATGATGAATTTGGCCGGTATTTCGACTATGGCGTGTCAAAAGCGATTGCAAATTACAGCTATTTTAAGTTAGTGCTTAACACTTATGCAACCGAATTGTCGAAGTATATAAACCGCGATGGTATCAGGGCAGGGATCCATGTGATTTGTCCCGGTCCGGTCAATTCCAACATTGTCAAGGAGGCACCTTTATTATTGAGACTTATTTTGAAGGGGATATTCACCATCATCTTTAAATCTCCCGCAAAAGCCTGCAAACCTGTTGTTTACCTGGCTATTTCCCCGGATTTTGAAGGCATGACGAACGAGTATCTTCACATGTTCAGACCAAAAAGGATGGATCCTAAAGTATACCTTCCGGAAGAAGGCGAGAAATTATGGAAAAGGTCGCTGGAACTTTGGCAGTCGGTTGATCCCATGGCAAGGATAATCCCGTAAGCAATTATTGCAACTGTTTTTATTAAACCCGTTTGTAAGCCTAATATAAATAGAGAACTGAGAATGAATCGTTTGTATAATTGTGTCTTTTCTATTCTTGCGATTGTTACTGGGCTGGCTGGTTGTAATCCGGAACCGGAGCAAGTTCAGCCGCTGGAAGTGGCATTAAAGTCGAACTGGAGTTTCCGTCAGATGGAAACCGGCCCGTGGTATAAAGCCGTTGTTCCGGGGACCGTACATACCGATCTTCTACTTAACAACATCATTGAAGACCCTTATTATCGGTTGAACGAAAAGCAGTTGCAATGGATTGACAAAAAAGACTGGGAATACAGGACAAGTTTTTATGTGGATAAGGATGTCCTTAATAATGACCGGGTTGAGCTTGATTTCGAAGGGCTGGATACATATGCCCGTGTTTTTCTTAACGGATCTTTGATCCTGGAGGCCGACAACATGTTCAGGCGGTGGACCGCAGATGTGAAGGGCAAGATCAGGGCGGGGGATAATGAGCTTGTCGTTTTGCTGGAATCGCCAACCAGGAAAGGATTGGAGGCGTTAAGTGCGTATGGTTTTCAACTGGCTGCCGACAACGATCAGTCGGAAAACGGCGAGATGGGTGCTGACCGGGTCAGTCCGTATGTGAGAAAAGCGCCATATCATTTTGGCTGGGACTGGGGACCCAGGCTGGTGACTTCGGGGATTTGGAGGCCGGTAAAGTTGAGGGCCTGGAGCGGTGCGCGGATAGAAAGTGTGAAGATAACGACCATTGAAATAACCTCTGAGATGGCATCTGTTGAAGCGGAGGTAGAGGTAGAGGTGGCAAGGGCGGGGAGGTATTGGATAAATGTCAGACAAAGGGATGGCGTCCCTCGGGACGCCATCCCGAGGGACGCCATCCCGGGCCTTCATCTGGTGAAAATCCCATTGACCATCCATAACCCGAAGACCTGGAATCCAAACGGGCTCGGAGAGCAGTATATTTATCACTTTGACATTGAATTGACCAATAATGATAAAGTCGTTGATGAAACAGAAGTTACGGCCGGTCTCCGTCGTGTCAGGCTGGTACAGGAACCCGACCCGGACGGCAAAGGCCGGAGTTTTTATTTTGAAGTCAACGGAAAACCGGTTTTTGCCAAAGGAGCTAACTATATCCCCAACGATATATTTTTAAACCGGGTAACACCCGACCGGTATGAGTTCATCGTCAAATCGGCAGCAGATGCCCATATGAATATGCTACGTGTCTGGGGTGGTGGTGTTTATGAAGTCGACCTGTTTTACGAATTATGCGACCAATACGGTATCATGGTCTGGCAGGATTTTATGTTTGCCTGTGCCATGTACCCGGGAAATGATGAATTTCTCGAAAATGTCAGGCTAGAAGCAATTGATAATGTGAAACGGTTACGAAACCATCCCTGCCTGGTGTTATGGTGCGGAAATAACGAGATCGAAGCGGCATGGGGCCCGTACGATGAAAACAGGGGATGGGGCTGGAAACAAAGGTATAATGATGAACAGCGGGAGATCATCTGGCAGGCCTATGATACGTTGTTTCACAAGATCCTGCCTGATGTTGTGCAGAAATATGATCCCGGAATGCCCTACTGGCACTCATCGCCTTCAGCCGGTATGGGCGAGCTGGCCTCGTACGAAACTGCTTCAGGGGATATCCATTACTGGGGCGTATGGCACGGACTTCACGCGCTTACCGATTTCAGGCATTATCGTGGCCGTTTTATGAGCGAATACGGCTTTCAATCGTTTCCGGAGTTCAATTCAGTGAAAAAGTATACGCTGCCGGAAGATCATTCCATTGAATCACCTGTGATGATGGCGCATCAGCGCAGCGGTATAGGTAACCTGCGGATCAGGCAATATATGGAGACGGATTATATCATTCCTGCTGATTTTGAGCAGTTTCTCTACGTTGGCCAGTTGCTCCAGGCTGAAGCCATCAAACTGGCCATCGAATCGCACCGGGCCGAGATGCCTTATTGTATGGGCTCCTTGTACTGGCAGATCAACGATTGCTGGCCGGTCGCTTCCTGGTCGGGGATCGATTATTATGGCCGGTGGAAAGCACTGCACTATTTTGTGAAAGAAGCTTTTAAACCCGAAATTCTGGTTTGCTTTGAACAGAATGACTCCATTAAAGTCAAAATTATACCGGATGACCCGGGAAATGAAAGTTTTCAGGTGAAAATGACCTTGATGGATTTTACCGGCAAGGTTATCTGGCAGAATAGCCGGGCCAACATATTTCCAAATGAAATATCTTCCCGGCCGCTATCTGAAATCCTGCATAACACCGATCCGGCTTCTGTTGTACTCGTATCGGAACTGATGAGAAACGATGAAATTCTGGATAGGGATCTTCACTATTTCGTAAAGCCAAAGGATCTGAAACTAATTGATCCTCAGATTAAAATGGAATTTCTGGAAAGGGGTGATGACGTAGCTGTTACCGTTTCATCCAAAAGCCTGGCAAAAAATGTATTTCTTTTTTATGATGGAGAAGAAGAACAGTTTTCCGATAATTTCTTTGATGTTCTCCCCGGTGAATCAGTAGAAATAACCTTTCCGAAGGGCAGGAGTACGGTTCAGAATTACCGGTCGCTTAAAGCTTTGCATTTATTTATGACAAAATGATAATCAATCGAACTAATAAAACATCAGTTTCTGATAAATCCTATACTCACATAATTCTGTAATATAAAGTTTAATCCCAAATTATTTTTCTTGATAATCAATAAAATAGAACTACCTTTGCCGCCGATTTTACCTTCCTTGAAGGAACTACAATTAAATACCGTTACATGACTTTTGAACAGACCGGGTTGCAGGAAAACATCGTCCGTGCAACCGATGAACTTGGCTTTCAGCAGCCGACCCCGATCCAGGAACGGATCATCCCACTCATCATAAATCAAACCAATGACCTGATAGCCCTGGCTCAGACCGGAACGGGAAAGACAGCCGCCTTCGGCTTGCCTTTGCTACAGCTTACCGATATGGACGCCAGGGAGATACAGAGTATTGTCCTGTGCCCGACACGTGAATTGTGCATGCAGATCACGGGCGATTTGAAAAAGTACTCAAAGTATATTCCCGGATTTAAAACGGTGGCTGTTTATGGCGGGGCCGACATCCGCGCCCAGATCAAAGCCCTGAAGAATGGTTGCCAGATCGTTGTTGGAACACCGGGCCGCGTGATGGATCTTATAAACCGGGAAGTTTTGAAATTGTCGCTGATCCGGTTCCTGGTGCTGGATGAAGCAGACGAGATGCTGAATATGGGATTCAAAGAAGACCTTGATATCATTCTGGCCGGTACGCCACAATCCAAACGTACTTTTCTGTTTTCAGCCACTATGCCCGACGAAATAGCTTCTATTGCCCGAAACTATATGAATGAGCCGGAAAAGGTTTCTGTCGGCAAACTCAACCAGGGCGCCGACAATGTCCGTCATGAATTCTATATGGTTCAGGCTAAAGACCGGTATGCGGCGCTGAAACGAATTGCCGATATTTACCCGAATATTTACGGTATCGTTTTCTGCCGAACCCGCCAGATAACCAAAGAGGTAGCTGACAAACTGATGGCTGATGGCTACAATGCCGATGCCCTGCATGGCGATCTTTCCCAGGCTCAGCGCGACTTTGTAATGAACCGGTTCCGGTTGAAACAGCTGCAATTGCTTGTAGCTACCGATGTTGCCGCACGTGGCCTGGATGTCAACGATCTCACCCATATCATCAATTACGATCTCCCGGACGACAATGAAGTGTATATTCACCGGACGGGAAGGACTGCCCGCGCAGGAAAAAGCGGCGTAGCTATTTCGATCATCCATTCGCGGGAAACCCGAAAAATGAAGGATATCGAAAAGCTTCTTCACAAAAAGTTCGAACAAAAACCTGTTCCTACAGGAGAGGAAATATGTGAGAAACAGCTTTTTAACCTGATCGACCGTATCGAAAACGTGGAAGTCAATGAAACCCAGATTGAGCCTTTTATGCCGGTCATTTATAAAAAACTTGACTGGCTCAGCCGCGAAGATCTTATAAAGCGATTTGTCTCCGAGGAATTTAACCGTTTTCTTGCTTATTACAAGAATACCAAAGATTTGAATATTGCTGCTGAAGGGGAGGAGAGAAGAAGAGCCCCCAGGGAGCAGTTCATAACCTTTAAGATCAATGCAGGCTTCCAGGACGGACTGACCCCTCCGCGGCTCATCGGGTTGATCAATGAGCTGACCCGGACCCGGGATATTGAGATTGGCAAAATTGAGATCGGTCATAAGAATTCCTTGTTTGAAGTCGACAAGAATTTTCGCGATATCCTGTTGAAATCATTTCAGAATGCTTTCTTTGAAGGGGTGGAAGTGAAAGTCAGGATTTCCGATAACCGTCCTTTTGATAAAAGCCATTCAAAACAATCAGACAAGGCTCCATACGAAAAAAGCCGGCCCAGGTTATCAGACAAAGCTCCATACGAAAAAAGCCGGCCCAGGTCATCAGAAAAAGCTCAATACGATAAAAGCAGACCCAGGTCATCCGATAAAGCTCCTTACAAAAAAGCCAAAGAAAAGACCACTTACGATAAGCCAAAAGCCTGGGCTGATATGCTTTCTGATGATTGGTCAACAGGCAGGTCGGGTAAAAAAAAGAACGAAACGGCGAATGAAAAGCCCAAATTCAAAAAGGGCAGCAGGCAGAACGATTCCGGTGGAAAGAAACCAAAGCGATCCCCGTTTAAGAAATGGTAACAGAAGCTCCCAGGGTGTCCGGAATCGGATAAACCCGGGATTTGTCGTTACAGCAGGGAAATCAATACCACCAGGAGAACGAACATGGGATAGAGCAAAAACAGCGCTAATTCCAGAGAAAGTTTCATCGTTTTCATAATAACCTCCGTTTTTTTGCAGTTTATAAAATCCTGAACTACACTAATAATTACGATTCAAAATTATACCGTTGTTGATCGAAATACCTGGCTGAATGCTGTGATCAGTTTTTTTAGCAGATTTCAGGGATAAGCAAAAAATGAGACCCGGGTGGCATAATTATTGCCCGGTTTTCCCATTATTTTGTGATAAAATTTTTCAAGATGAAAAAAGGAATCTTACTGTCGATGCTAGGTTTATCCCTAATGCTATTCACCGGATGCCCATACGGATACAAGTATAATGAAGGGAAATTTCCCCGCGATCCGATCAACATGGATGAATTTAATTCGGCGTATGATGATTACAACATGGCCTCGCCGGTTATCGAAGGCGAACGGTATCTGTATTTTTCCTCCAACCGGAACAGCGGCGGCAGCGATTTCGATATTGTTGGCGATATTCATCATGTGATCTGGTACAGGGAAGATGGTGTCCTGGAAGTGGATAACCATTCACAGGGCTGGAAGGATTACAACTATGTCGACAGCCTGCTCAGGAAAATCAATACCGGGGCCAATGAATACGGACCGCATTCATTGCCTTACACCTATTATACTTCCACCGATGGCTGGTTTTACACGGATGTGGTGGTTTATTCAAATGACCTGGCGGGGAACCAGGATATCAAGATGGTTTATTTCAACGGGGAAGGGGAGAACCCGGCCTCTTCCGACGGTCATTTCTACGGCCCTTTTCCGGTTACCTATCTTAATACGGAATTCAATGATGCCTACCCTGCTTATTATGGCCCGGGATTTATCCAGTTTAACTGGGGCAGTTCCCCGGCCCAGATCACAGAGTTGTTGTTTTGTTCCGACCGGTCGGGCAACTTTGATATCTATTACACCGGGAAACCGTCTGAAATCTCTCTCCTGAATTTTTTACAAAAGGATACGACTCTTCCGGTCTTACCCATTGCTGCAGTGAATTCGCAGTCAGACGATAAATGCCCGTTTGTCGATGGAGAGCTGCTGGTATTTGCATCCAACCGCCCCGGAGGAAACGGCGGGTTTGATCTCTATTATTCGCGCAGAAATGAATCAGGCTGGTCGGAGCCTAAGAATTTCGGAGACCGGATCAACACGGAATACGACGAGTACCGCCCCCTGGTGGTATTTTACGGCGAATTCGAGAATGACCTGATGCTGTTTTCCTCCAACCGTCCGGGGGGTAAGGGAGGCTTCGATCTCTACTACGTCGGGATCGACAAGATGATATTGAACGATTAACCAGGTACTCAGATTCGAACTGAGGACCTTGTATCCAATTAAGATAGAATATTGATGATTGAATCCCCTCCGAAAAGTTATCTATAACCAAAGTACACACCCCTGCCCCTCCCTTAAAAAGGCAGGGTTTAGCTTTGAATTTTGTAATTGGTTTAATATCAGCATTATGGATTAAATGAATATTCCCCTCCATTTTAGGTTGGTTGGGTGGGTTTTATCGTGACCTTTTCCTGGATGAGAAGATTGTTGAAAATCCTCACGATTATCTTGGTCCGGCCGCATTGGCACAGGAGAATTTTAATAGAAAGCAAGACAGTTACCTATCGCACTGTTGAAAAAGATTTGCCGGTACCGCTAAATTTTGGATCACGCAGAACCTGAGTGCTGGTCACCAGGCCAGTTCAGCAACTGATGCCACTGAGTCATCGGCAGAATGGTACTGGCAGTTTAATAAAATGCAAGTTTATAAGCATGATGGGACGACACGAAAACAAAATTCTACTTGGATTTCATCAAACAGCGAGAACAGCGACTGGCAAGCAGCCAATGACCCTTGCAATTTACATTTAGCCAATGGCTGGCGTATCCCGATGAACATGAAATGGAGCAATGTCATGGGAAATGGCGAATGGGACAATTATAGTGATACCTATACCAGTGTGCTGAGATTGTATGCAGCCGGGTACCTCATCTACAGCGTTGGCACGCTCAACAACAGAGGCTCTTACGGATTCTATTAGAGCAGTTCACAGTACGATAGTTCGTACGGCCAATACCTGTATTTTTACAGTGGCAATTGCTATATGTACAACTACAACAAGGCAAGCGGTCGCTCAGTACGTTATCTCCGGGAGTTGTAATTTTTAGTGGAAACGTACCCTCCCCCCGTCCCCCTCCCTGCATGCAGGGAGGGGGAGAAAGGGGGTGGGTAAACAAAATTATTCTCATGAAATACCCTGAAATCAAACAAATAGCAGACAGGCTCAGGAAGAACCAGACCCCTGAAGAAAAGAAGCTTTGGGAGCAACTGAGAAAACATCAGATTCATGGGAGAAAATTTCTGCGTCAGCATGTAATAATTTATGAATCAAAAGATAATAAACATTTTTTCTTTATCCCTGATTTTTATTGTGCCAGGGAAAGGCTTATTGTAGAAGTCGATGGAAAAATTCATGATTACCAGAAAGATAGAGACCGTAACCGGGATGAAATACTAAAGGCAAAGGGTCTTAGGATTCTGAGGTTTAAAAATGAGGAGCTGGACGACTTGGGTCAGGTTTTAAGTAAAATTGAAAAGATGTTTAGAAGAGATTGATTGATGTACCCTCTCCCCGTCCCCCTCCCTGCTTGCAGGGAGGGGGATAAAGGGGGTGGGTAAAAAAAACAACAAATCCACAACAGGGGTTCACTAGATTGTCTAAAAAGAATCTTTTGCAAAATTTCATCGAAGCAATTGCGATTATCGGCATATTTACTATTTTTGCAGTCCTTTTTGCACGCAAGCAAAGAATCGATTGGAGAGATGGGTGAGTGGCTTATCCGCCAGTTGGCGGATGCTAAACTGACCGACTCCATTAAAGATGAAGGTATTTGGAGAGATGGGTGAGTGGCTTAAACCAACAGTTTGCTAAACTGTCGTACTCGATTAGGGTACCGGGGGTTCGAATCCCCCTCTCTCCGCTGGTTGATTTTGAGTGTGGAATTTGATTTTACTCATCATGTTCGATTTCGAAAAACTGGAAATATATCAGGTAGTAAAAAGCCAGAATCTGAAGGTCCTGGCTTTACTTTCTCAAACGACATCTATTGATTTGTATATCAAGGATCAATGGAAAAAATCATCTTTGGAGATTCTGCTTAATCTTACCGAAGGAACGGGCAGGATGTCTGTGCAGGAGAAAAAGAACTATTATACTATCGCCAGGGGTTATGTCTTTGAGTGTGCGGCTATTCTGAACCTGGTTTATGAAATGCAGGCGATAGATGAAGACATGTACACGGATTTATATGCGGGCTATGAGCAGTGCTCAAAGATGCTTTTGGCCATGTACCGGTCAATGGATCGGCAGAAATAATCGGGGTATAGCGCAGTCCGGCTAGCGCACCTGCTTTGGGAGCAGGGGGTCCTCAGTTCGAATCTGAGTACCCCGACAGAAAAGTCGTAGGAAACAGTCAGAAGACCAACTGGCTGTTTTTTTTGGAGTGATTTCCGGCTGGCGCATCCCGAGGGCTCGGGAGGGTCCTCAGTTCGAATCTGAGTACCCCGACAGAAAAGTCGTAGGAAACAGTCAGAAGACCAACTGGCTGTTTTTTTTGGAGTGATTTCCGGCTGGCGCATCCCGAGGGCTCGGGAGGGTCCTCAGT
>Ga0209717_1001373_pt1 | contig 26395 bp, 22 predicted proteins | sample AD_UKC048_MetaG_FD_184418 | JGI IMG/M metagenome (GOLD analysis project Ga0209717, IMG submission 184418) | Active sludge microbial communities of municipal wastewater-treating anaerobic digesters from USA - AD_UKC048_MetaG (SPAdes) (version 2) | ecosystem: Engineered > Bioreactor > Anaerobic >... | reverse complement strand
CAAAAAGTATATTCAAATACGGGTTAACATATCTTGCAAGTGTGCTGTTTTCCAACGATATAGATAAATTTAAAGATATTTGTAAATTTTTGTCATGTACTTAGGTTTTTTATATTGCAGTATGAAGTTACAAGTTTCTATTTTAAGAACTATCCACACCTTGCTTTTTATATTATCATTTTACAATAGTCATTCACAGAATTGGCCTAAAATATATGGTGATAATATTCGTGCTTTAGGTTATGAAATAATGGAAGAATATGATCATGGCTATCAAATTTGTGGATCCATTATGAAAGACGCTAATCTGTTCCAATACGGCTGGATAATAAAAACAGACATTAATGGATCTGTATTATGGGATAAAAAGTTTGGACATCCTGCTTATGAAAATTTCTTTTTAGATTTCGACGGAACTGATGACGAAGGAATTATTGCATGCGGTGCTACGGCCCAGGTTGATAGCTGGAGAGATCCTTTATTTGTGAAGCTTGATGCATGTGGAGAAATGGAATGGTGTAAAATTTACTTATCCGATCAAATGAATCATGCCACGGGTGTCATCCACTTACCGGATGGACAATTTTTAGGGATGCTTGAGTACTATGGAGGTGATGCACAACACATCCGGATCAGCCTTGTTAAAATGGATGCAATGGGAGACCCGGTGTGGATCAAACATCTTGCCCAGGCGGATTCTACCATTTATAACGAAGAGGGATATAATTTAAACAGCACATTAGATGGTAATCTATTAGTCACAGGCGAATGTTTCAGTCCTAACCTGAAGCCATTTTATATCAAAACAGACACTTCAGGTATGGAATTATGGGATATTAAATGGCCTGCCGGCACGGCAGGATATGCCAAACAATCGACGTTTTCTTCTAACGGAATGATATATAGCGCTACCGGATTAACTTTTCCCGGCCATCCTAAAATACCATACCTATTGAAATTCACAACCAATGGAGCAGTCATTAACCAGTACCCTTTGATGGGTGACACCATCATTAGAGGAGGCGCTGAATCCATACTCCTTGTAGGTGATACAAACTTGTATGTTGGATTATCCTGGACAGATGATCCGACATTGTTTGATGGATATACCGATCTCCAGAGAACAGATACTTCAGGGAATTTAATTATTCAAAGACGATTGATCAACGGAGGAGGAAGCTATCCACCTCAGAAGATTATTCGATCCTTCGATGATAAAATACTAGCTGTTGGTCATTACTATTTAGATGGCAACTGGGACATATATATGTGGAAAATGAACGAAAATTTAGAGGATGATACCCTCTACACCCAGCCGATGACATACGATAGCTTGTGCCCGTATGAGATCCAGTCGGATACGCTAGAGTTAGATTGCGGTTTGTTCGTCAATATCGATGAAATCCCCACCAAAGAACAATATGAATCATCGATAAAAATATCGCCGAACCCGGCAAGCGATTGGGTGGTGCTGACTTTGCCGGATGTAATAGCCACAGGCGCTGTTGAACTTACTGTTTATAATATATTAGGAAAAGAGGAGATAGACACGAAATTCAATCCTGTCAATCGAATGATCTCCCTGGATACTTCTTCCTTGTCGTCAGGAATGTACCTTGTTGTATGCAAAGATCAGAAAAATAGAATCCTAACCGAAAAACTAATTATAAAATGATGAATTGTTATGAAAGCACGATAAATGCCCCACTGCCGTTGGTCAGCGATTATGCGCGGGCATTGTTAATCAAAGGAAGGCATATCGAATACACGGAATCGGTATATTTTCCGATGGTAGTGAAAAAGTACACTTCGCATTACTCATGGAATCCAAAAAAAACAAGTTTCTCTGAAGATAATCGTCTTTTCCTATTCCCAAATCCTTGCGGAGATTATGTTATTGCCTATTTCAATACGATTGAACAAGGCCATAATGGAAACCTTGTTCTTTATGACCTGAATGGAAAAGAATTGGACAGAATCCGTTTAAACTCCACGCAAAATCAGCGGGTTATCAATCTACCTTTTTATCCTGATGAACGTACATAGTACAATTATTTGTAGATCAAAAACCTCTCTCTTCCAAATTATTGATCAAAGGAAGAAAATAGGAACGACGATAGAAATTTTATTGTATTCCCCTTGTTTTAGAAGGAAACAAACGTTACTTATTTATGAATTTGCATATATTAAACTTGAAGAAACTCTTGATTGTCTTATTCATCCTGTCTAATTATAACAGTTTTTCTCAACTATGGCCAAAAATATTTGGAAATAATATTGATGCTTATGGACAAGATATTCTGGAAAGTTATGACCATGGATATAGTATTTGCGGATGTATAATGAAAAATGCGGAAGATTTTAAATTTGGTTGGATTATCAAAACAGATATTAATGGAAACATAATCTGGAATAAAAAATATGGCCATCCAGGCTATGAAAATTTTTTTTGGGACTTAGATAAAACCAGTGATAATGGGTTAATTGCATGTGGTGCTACAGCTCAGGTCGATGGCTGGAGAGATCCCTTATTTGTGAAACTTGATCCCTGCGGTGAAATTGAATGGTGTAAGATTTACTTATCCGCTCAAATGAATTATGCCACCGGTGTTATCCATCTGCCGGATGGGCAATTTTTAGGGATGCTTGCGTATTACGGCGGCGATGCACAACACATCCGGATCAGCCTGGTTAAAATGGACGCAATGGGAGAACCGGTGTGGATCAAACATCTCGCCCAGGAGGATTCGACCATCTCCAATGAAGAAGGAATTAATCTGGATTTGATGCCGGATAGCAATTACCTTGTTTCGGGTAGTGGTTCTAGTCCTCTTACCCCTTATTTCATCAAAACAAATACAACAGGAGATGAACTTTGGAATTTAAAATGGCCTATCGGAGCAGGGGGATTTGCAGGGCGTTCTGCCTTTTCGTCTAATGGCAAGATTTATAATGCTTCGTCAATGCAGTTTCCCGGAATCCCTAAGGTTCCTTACTTACTGAAATTTAGTAAGGACGGGGAGGTTATCGATCAATATCCGCTACTTGGCACGGATACCGTGGAACGAGGTGGGGCTCAATCGTTGTTGATCATGAATGATTCGACTGTCTATATTGGTTTAACATGGACAGACAACCCAATGTACGATCCCGCATATTGTGATATAATTAAAACTGACACAATGGGAGAGATTATTCTTCAAAGAAGATTGATAGATGATGCCTACCCACCAACATCAATTATTAAATCCTTCGATGATAAAATTCTAGCGATTGGCTATTACCATGTCGATAGTAACTGGGACATCTATCTGTGGAAAATGAATCAAGATCTAGAGGATGACACTCTTTACACCCAGCCAATTACTTACGACAGCCTGTGCCCCTATGAGATTCAGTCAGATACCGTGGCGCTGGATTGCGGCCTGTTTGTAAACATTGATGAATTGCCAACACAGGAACAATATGAATCATCGATAAAAATATCGCCGAACCCGGCAAGCGATTGGGTGGTGCTGACTTTGCCGGATGTCGTGGCGCCCGGGGCGGTGGAAGTGCAGGTGTATGATGTGTTTGGAAGAGAGGCATGGGGGCAGGGTGGCGTGGAAAAAATGCCGGTGAACCGGATGGTGCTGCTGGATGTTTTGGGTTATCCGGCGGGAATATATGTGGTTGTGGTGACGGATAAAAAAGGCAGGAGATATACAGGGAAGATAGTGAAATAATTACGCTATTTTTAGCTCTCTTCCTTCATCAGCCGCTCCTGTTTCTCGCGCCAGAGCTTGTTAAAGGTCTTAGCTTCGAGCCGGGGCAGTTCGCGACGCGGGCCCCAGGCGGATGCGAAGAAATTGCGGAACAGCATGTTCTTGAACCCGCCGCGCATGTTCATCAGCTTGCGGCTCAGCAAAACACGCTTCATGTTCTTCATCATGAATTTCTCACCGCTTTTGGCATAGCCCATCTCCACACTCTTCTGCCGGTTTACCAGCAGCAGCTCATGCAACGGGATGTGCACCGGGCAGACGTCGGTGCAGTTGCCGCACAACGACGAGGCAAAGCTCAGGTGCTTGTATTCGCCCATATCTTCCATCCAGGGCGTGATGACCGAGCCGATCGGGCCGGTGTAGACCGACGAATAGGTATAGCCGCCTATGTTTTTATAGACAGGACAAGCGTTGAGGCAGGCGCCGCAGCGGATGCACGACAACGCTCTCCGTACCTTCTCCTGCTTCAGCACCTCGGTGCGCCGGTTATCCAGCAAAACCACGTACATCTCCGCAGGCCCGTCGGCCTCGTCTTCGTGCCGCGGTCCAAACACAATGCTGTTGTAGGCTGTGACCTTCTGCCCTGTCCCCATGGTGGCCAGCAGCGGCCAGAAGAGCTGCAGGTCGCTGATGGAAGGAAGGATCTTCTCAATGCCGGCAATGACGATGTGCACCTTCGGAAACGAAATCGACATCAGGCCGTTGCCCTCGTTCTCGGTGAGGCAGACGGCGCCCAGGTCCGACAACAGAAAGTTGGCCCCCGTAATGCCTACGCCGGCGCTTAGAAACTTCTCCCTCAGGTAATTCCGGGTGTAGGCCGCGATGGCTGCCGGCGTTGAATCAAGCGGCATACCGAACTTTTCGTGGTACAGCTTTGCCACATCTTCCTTCGATTTGTGCATCGCCGGGGTCAGGATGTGATATGGCTTTTCGCCGGCCAGTTGCACGATGAATTCGCCCAGGTCGGTCTCAATGGCTTCGATCTTCTTCTTTTCCAGTATCTCGTTCAACTCCAGCTCCTCGGTCATCATCGACTTCGATTTGACCACCGAAACAGCCTTTGTATTCTTCATGATGGCCATGATCTCTTTAACGGCGTCTTTTGCCGTAGAGGCCCAGATCACCTTTCCCCCGTTCTTTTCAAAATTGCTCTCGAATTCGATCAGGTACTTGTCGAGATCGTTGAGGATCTTGTGCCGGGTGTTGGCGGCTTTCTTCCGCGCCAGCTCCAGATCATTGAACTGTTTCTTCCCTTTTTCTACATTGACCTGGTATTTCGAGATGTTATGATTGAGCTTCCGCCGGTGCTCCGGATCGAAAGCAACTTTTTCCGCGTCTTTCAGAAACTTTTTCTGCAATTCCATGACAACAACAGTTCAATTAAAAATTCAAAATTCAGAATTTAAAATTAATTTTTTCCACTCTCTTCTGATGTCTGCCGCCTTCGAAAGATGTTTCCAGGAAAACCTTCACCATATTCCATCCTTCTTCTTTAGAAACGAACCGTCCGGGAAGGGAAAGGATATTGGCGTTGTTGTGAAGCCGCGCCAGGCGGGCGATCTCTTCGTTCCAGCACAGCGCCGCCCTGACGTTCGGGTATTTGTTGGCCACCATCTGGGCGCCGTTCCCGCTCCCGCAGATGATGATACCAAGGGGATAAACGCCATCATTGACCCCTTTCGCCAGCGGATGGATAAAATCGGGATAATCGACACTCTCCGGACCATCGGTGCCAAAATCTTTTATCTCATATCCATCTTTCAATAAGTTCATCTTTATGAACTCTTTCAGTTCATATCCGCCATGATCGCAGGCAATCGGGATGATACTCGTTTTTTCTTTCACTATTAACTGATTGTTTTAAGCAAAGTTAACCTTTATTCACCATAAAAATTCTCTTCAGGTTGTATTAAAAGTCTTTTATTTAACCACAAAGGCGCACAAAGGAATACACTAAGGAACACAAAGGTTTTATCCTGCTAATCAATGACTTGGTGTGCCTTTGTGAAGGCCCTTCGTGCGCCTTTGCGGTTAAACATTTTTAAGACATAAACAGAAACTAACATTGACCTGTTAAAAGCTGTTAATAACCCTGTATAAATGGCACCGGTTTTGTTAACAAATAAAAAATTCGCGTTAAAATCGATTTTATGCGGTTTTTATGATGAGATATGAAGAAAATTCACCCTCTTTATAAACATCCTCAACCTGTTCATAACCCTGAATTTTTTAACACCCCGGGTTATCGACAGGTTGTTAATAATTCTTAATTTTCCGAAAATCAAATAATAATAAAGAAATTTGCAGAAAATACCTGTTAACAAAATTGAATAACTCGGTTTGTCAAATTTTTGAAGGATAAGTTTTCATCATTATCAACAGGCATAATAAAAAGAATAAATTTCTTTAAACTTTAATATTAATAAGGAATTGATAAAAGATGGCGGAACCAGTCAGTCAGAATACAAAGATCGATTTTAAAAAGGAATTTATCCGGTTACGGAAAGAAAAGAACGCCATCCTCCTGGCCCACTATTACCAGGTAGATGAAATCCAGGATATTGCCGATTATGTGGGCGACAGCCTGGGCCTGGCACAACAGGCCGCCAAATCGGATGCGGATATCATTGTTTTTGCCGGGGTGCACTTTATGGCGGAAACGGCTAAAATTCTCAACCCGGAGACAAAAGTTTTGATTCCTGATATGGAAGCAGGCTGTTCGCTGGCCGACAATTGTCCTTACGAACCATTTACCGAATTCATCAAACAACACCCCGGACATATTGTAATTTCCTATATAAATTGCAGCGCTGCGGTAAAATCGGTATCGGATATCATCTGTACTTCGGGAAATGCCGTTCAGATCGTCGAATCATTTCCGAAGGACCAGAAGATCATTTTTGCTCCGGATAAGAACCTGGGCGGTTATATCAACCGCATTACGGGAAGAAACATGGTTTTATGGGACGGTACCTGCGAAGTCCATGACATCCTGCAGACAGAAGCCATCATCAAACTAAAAATACAGAACCCCGACGCCAAACTGATCGCCCATCCCGAATGCAAGGCCCCGATTCTTGAAATTGCCGATTTTGTTGGATCAACAACAGCATTGCTGAATTTTACGATCAACGATGATGCGAGGAAATATATTGTCGCCACGGAAACGGGAATTCTTTTCCAGATGAGGAAATCGTCGCCGGAAAAGGAATTCATCATCGTTCCGTCGGACGAAACCTGCTCGTGCAACGATTGTCCTTACATGAAGCTGAACACGATGCAGAAACTCTACCTGTGCCTGAAAAATGAACGTCCGGAGATCGTAATGGATCCGGTTTTGATGGAAAAGGCGCGGTTACCGATAGAACGGATGCTCGAAATTTCGAAAAAAGCCAGATTGATATGAAGTGGTTTAAGGCATTCCGACGACTAAAGCCGTCGGTTGAAAAGATGGAGGCATTCCGACGACTAAAGCCGTCGGTTCCCGGAATTTTATTATTGATTTTCATTGGTTTAAGCTATTGTGGATATGCGCAGGAAGAGGCAAAGACCCTTTCTGACGGCTACCAGGTTTTCTATTATCCGAACGGGAATAAATCGAGCGAAGGGACGATGCGCAACGGGAAGCCGGATGGTTACTGGAAAACGTATAATGAAGCGGGTAAGCTGGTTTCGGAAGGGAACAGGAAAGATTTTGAGCTCGACAGCGCCTGGAAATTCTATGATGAAAATGGAAAAAAAGCCCTGGAAATCAATTATCTGAAGGGAAAAAAGGAGGGTATCCGGAAGACCTGGCGGGAAGACGAGATCATCGAAGAGATGTTCAAAAATGATATAAAGAACGGCCTGACGAGATATTTATATCCTGACGGGAAGCTGAAAAAGGAGGTAAATTTCAGGGAAGGGCTGGAAGAGGGGATGTCGAAGGAGTTTGATACCGATGGCAGGGTCATCACGATCATCACGTACAAAAGCGGTTTCATCACCGGCCGGGAGATCATCAACCGTTACGACAACACAGGCAGGAAACACGGCCCGTGGAAATACTTTTACGACGACGGGACGTTGCGGATGGAGGGGAGCTACAAGCACGGCATGGAGAACGGCTATTTCAAGGAGTATGACCGCAACGGCAACCTGTTGACCACGTCGAAATTTGCCGACGGGGTGAAGCAGGAGAATGTGGCGGAGCTGGTGAAACTGGAGGTCCGGAAAGATTACTACCCCGACGGTAAGATCAAGGTTGCCGCAACGTACAACAAAGAGGGCAAACCGGAGGGGATCCGGCGGGAATATGCCGAAGACGGCACGGTGGAGAAGTCGTACATTTTCCGCAACGGCATCATGATCGGCGAGGGTGTTGTGACGGAGAAGGGGGAGCGCGACGGTTTCTGGAAGGAATATTACGACGACGGCAAGCTGAGGGCGCAGGGAAAATACAACAAAGACCTGAAAGAGGGTCCGTGGGTGTTTTACCATCCGAACGGACAGACAGAGCAGGAGGGAAGCTATTTCAAAGGCAAACCGGAAGGGGAGTGGCGGTGGTACTACGCCGGCGGGCAGCTTCTGCGGGAAGAGACCTGTTTCAACGGGCTGGCGGATGGCGATATGAAGGAGTACGACGAAGCGGGAAACATCATCACCCGGGGAAAGTATATTGAAGGCCGGGAAGACGGCGACTGGTACTATAAAGTCGGCGACAACGAGACGGAAGGAAGCTATACCGACGGGATGCGCAACGGCATGTGGCGCTACCGCGACCTGTCGCCCGACGGCAAGCAGGGAACCTTGCGTTTTGAGGGCCGTTACATTGAGGATAATCCTCACGGAAAGCATACCTATTACTGGGAGAACGGGATGAAGAAGGAAGAAGGGGAGTATGTGAACGGCCGGAAGGAGGGCGATTGGATCATCTACAATCCCGACGGGACGCCGTTCATCGTCGTGTCGTACAGCGATGGCGCCGAGGTGCGGTTCGACGGGATCCAGGTGTCAGGCACCCGCCCGGATGAGAATTAAAACTTTTGTTAAATTTGCACGCAAAACCAATAAAAGAAAGAACATATGAAAAAATTCACATTTTTAGCTGTATTAGCCGTATTGTTTTTTACAACAGATGCGATTTTTGCCCAGGATGTCAAAGCGAAGGCTGACGAGGGCAGCGCTGTAGTCATAACCCCGGAGAAGTTCCAGGATTATGCTTCTGAAAACATCGGCGGCCTGGTCGAGATCAAAGGGATGGTCATCCATGTATGCCGGCATGGCGGAAAGAAGATGTTCATCATCGGGGAAGACCCGGAGATGAGGGTAAAGATCAATGCCAGCGATAAGGTCAGCGTATTCGAGCCGGAGGTGGAAGGCAGCGTTGTCGTGGTGAAGGGCGTTATCGAACCGATCGAAGAAGAGGTTGTTCCGGATGCGGAAAAGGCGACCGAGGATACCGATCATAAAAATTACTACCACAAGCCCCAGTATGCGATTTCGTGCAACTCGTTCCGCATAGTGGAGGAATAAGATGATGCAGTTTCAGTGGAGGAAATGGTTCAGGGTTGTCCACCGTGATTTCGGGTATTTGTTTTTCGGACTGACCCTTGTTTATTCTATTTCTGGGATTGCCCTGAACCACATTTCAGAATGGAATTCCAATTACATCATTGTCAGGAAGGAGATCACGCTCGATAACCCGTCGCGGATACAGAAAGGGATCTCGAAGGACGAGGTTCGCAGCCTGATGGATGAGATCGGGGAGCGGCGGAGCTACAAGAATCATTATTTCCCGCAGAGCGACCAGCTCAAGGTCTTTCTCAAAGGCGGGTCGGTGGTAATCAACACCGAAACCGGCAACGGGCTGCTGGAGAAAGTCACGCGCCGGCCTTTTTTCCGGGAGATGAATTACCTGCATTACAATCCGCAGGAGAGCTGGACGTGGATCTCCGACGTTTTTGCCGGCGCGCTGATCATCCTGGCGATCACGGGGCTGTTCCTGGTGCGGGGAGCCAAGGGCATTACGGGGCGCGGTGCCTGGCTGACGGTGCTCGGGATCATTATTCCCATAATATTCCTGATAATCTATTTTTATTAAGAACCCGAAACCTGGAACCTGAAACCAAAAACTATGACCGCAATCTGGTTCAGCATCCTGTTCACCGCCTGGTACATCCTGGCCCTGGTCGTAGCCGAAAAAGTCGGCAAGAAGAGGCGCATCGGGGAGGAGTGGTCGTTTTTCCTGAGCTTCATGTTTTCGCCGCTGGTGGGGCTTGTCGTCAGTTTGCTGACGAAGGGGAAAGACTGAGGGGTCACTGGTCATAAGCTCGCTAACGCTCGCGTCATTAGCTCACTTCGTTCGCGTCATTAGCTCGCTAACGCTCGCGTCATTAGCTCACTTCGTTCGCGTCATTAGCTCGCTAACGCTCGCGTCATTGGCTCGCGCAGCGAGCGTCATAAGGTAGTCATAAAGTAGTCATATGGTAGTAATAAGGTTGTACTTGTAATTTGGAATTTGGAATTTGGAACCTTCACCGCAGGTGATCCAATATTGTTGCACAAAAATGGATTTACCACTATTTTCCCCTCCCCAGGCAATCCGGGATCGATCTGTAAATGTGGGCATGGGAGGGGACCAAAGGGGTGGGTCGTGAAAATGTTGGAAATCCCTTGCTTTCCCTAACAGGATAATCTATCTTTACTGCGTAATCAGCCGGCTGACGTTTTTAATGATTTATTCATACTTCAATAAAAGAAATGTTCATAATCCGGCAACCGAAACTGTTTGGATTGTATTTCATCCGGTACCTGGATAGTGAGGGGCACATCGACGTCCAGAAGCTTATTATCAATCACGAATAGCCATGAGACTTTTAAAAAGTTGCCTGATTTTTATCATTCTGATAAGTTATCCGGAGGATTCTTTTTGCCAATCCGATTATTTTAACAAAAGATACAATCTTTGCCAGGATTACGGCGAAGAGGCCTGGAGTGGAACGACAGGAATCCTGCAACTGTCTGATGGATACGCATTATTTGGGTTTACGGTTGATACTACTATTTATTGGCGACGTCAGATTCCTATTATGAAAATCGACAACGAAGGAAATCCTTTACTATATAAATGCTATGGGAATACAATAGTCGATTATTATCTTGGCTGGCCAGGTGGCTATTTGCAAGTGAAAAATAACAATGAATTCTACTTAGCCGGAGCAATAAATTATTGGTAACCAGAAAACTATGATGTAGGACTACTGATGAAACTTAACCTGTCATTTGATACACTTTGGACCAAAGAATATGACCTGAACCTCGATAGTATTCCGGACACCTCGATGCTATTCAACCAGATGGACATTTGTTCAAATAATGATTTGATTTTCGGCGGATACATGAATGGAAGTTATATGCTCTTAATGAGAACGGATAGCGCCGGAAATAAATTATGGCATAAACTATTCCATTACGGATCTTACACATTATGTACAGGTTATTCCGTCATTCAAACTACGGATGGTGGGTTTGCGCTTGGCGGATTTATGTATACCATCGGTCAACCGGAAACAGGAAATCCGGTTATCATTAAGACCGATAGTGCAGGCAACCAGGAATGGGTCCAATTTATGGGCGGACCACTTTTGGATGATGCAGCATTCCTTGCCCGATCAGGCGATGGCAATATTATTATGGGCTCAACCTATGGAGATATAATGGCGGGAAATGAAGCACTAAACAGGATTAATATTGCAAAACTGGATAATGACGGCGAAGTTCTCTGGGATAAAAAATATGGTATCAGTAAGCATTACAACGATTTAATAAATATAAGAGTACTTGAAGATGGTGAAATAATAGCATGGGGATATTGTCCGGTAGACTTTCCACATTACTCGGGTTGGATTCTTAAAGTCAACACAAATGGCGACAGCCTTTGGTACCGTGAATACAACTATTTAACCGGACCGGAAAGCAGAAATTGGATAAGAGATGTTATCGAAACAACAGACCATAGTTTGATTGCTTGTGGCGATGTGTTTCCAATGTTACCCGATACTGGCAACCGGGATGCCTGGGTAATCAAACTTGATAGCATAGGATGTGATTTTGAGGGGTGCGATACGACGGTGGGGATCAAAGATGACGATAAGAATGTAAGACTATATGATGTCGATAAAAGCAATTTGGATATCTGGCCGAACCCAGCGTCAGGGATTGTCGATTGTCGATTGTCGATTGTCGATTTACGAGGGGATTGGACATTGATGATTTACGATATTTTCGGGCGGGAAGTTTTGGCTCCGAATACTCCCTCCCCCGCTATGGGGGAGGGTCGGGGAGGGGGCTGGTTGGGCTGGAAGCTCGACGTTTCCGGCCTGCCTCCTGGCATTTACTTTATTTCCATCGTGGAGGATGGCCAGCGGGTTGCGGGAGGAAAGTTCGTGGTGAATCGCTAGTAATTACACGATTCGGCACTTTAAATTATTTCCTTCTCCTTCCCGGATATTGCATCTTAACCGGCGCATCGCTGACGATCTGGAAATCCATCTCTTTCCGCGATAAATCGATCTTCTTTACCTTGATCTTCACCTTGTCGCCCAGCTTGTACCGGAATCCGGTACGCTGGCCGATCACCTGGTAGTTCTCCTCATCCAGGAAGTAGTAGTCGTCGGCCAGGTCGCGCAGCCGCACCATACCCTCGCATTTGCTTTCCAGCAACTCCACGTAAATGCCCCATTTGCTCACGCCCGAGATCAGCCCGAAAAACTCCTCGCCGATCTTGTCGAGCAGGTACTCGGCCTGCTTGTACTTCACCGACGCCCGCTCCGCCTCCACCGCCATCCGCTCCATCTCCGACGAATGTTCGCATTTCTTCTCGTACTCCTCCTGCCCGACCGAACCTCCTTTCTGCAGGTAATGATCCAGCAAGCGGTGAACCATCAGGTCGGGATAGCGGCGGATCGGGGAGGTGAAATGGGTGTAGAATTTGAACCCGAGCCCGTAGTGGCCGATGTTCACCGTGGAATACACCGCCTTGGCCATTGTCCGGATCGCAATGGTCTCGATCATGGTCTGCTCGCCTTTCCCCTCAATCTGCTTGAAGAGGTTGTTGAACGATGAAGCCAGCCCTTTACGGTTCTCGATATTCAGCTTGTAGCCCAGCTTGGAGAGAAACTGCGAGAATGTGGCCAGTTTCTCCTGGCTGGGCGTGTCGTGGATGCGGTAAACAAAGGTTTTGGCCTTCTGGCCGGCTTTGACTTTGCCGATCAGCTCCGCCACTTTCTGGTTGGCCAGCAGCATGAAATCCTCGATCAGCCGGTTCGATTCCTTTTGTTCTTTGATATAAACACCCAGCGGTTTCCCTTTTTCATCCAGTACAAACTTCACTTCGTTGCTCTCGAAATTGATTGAACCTTTGCGGAACCGCTCCTCGCGCAGCTTTGTCGCAAGCCGGTGCAGTATGAGGATCTCTTCGGAAAACTCGCCCTGCTCCGTTTCGATGATCTGCTGGACTTCTTCGTAATTGAAACGGCGGTTGGAATTGATCACGGTGCGGCCGATCCACTGCTGCTGAATTTCAGCCCCGTCGTTGAGTTCAAATACGGCGGCATAGCAAAGCTTGTCGGTGTGGGCTACGAGCGAACAGAGGTCATTGGAGAGCTTCTCAGGCAGCATCGGGATCGTCCGGTCGACCAGGTACACGGAGGTGCCCCGGTCAAACGCCTCTTTATCGATCAGGCCGCCCTCTTTCACGTAGAAGGAGACGTCGGCGATATGGACACCCACCTCAAAGTTGCCGTTGGGCAGCTTTTTCAGCGACAGCGCATCGTCGAAATCCTTGGCGTCGGGCGGATCGATCGTGATGGTGAACACGTCGCGGAAATCCCTTCTCTTCTTCACTTCATCCTCTGTAATTCCCCGTTCGATCTTCGCCGCCTCCTGTTCCACTTTTTCCGGGAAGACCCACGGGAAATCGAATTCGGCCAGGATCGATTTCATCTCCACGTCGTTGTCGCCGGGCGTTCCCAGCACCTGCACGACGGTTCCGACGGGATTTTTCGAATGCTCGGGCCAGTCGGTGATCTTCACGATGACTTTCTGCCCAGAAACGGCGTTGTTGATCCCCTCTTTCGGAATGAGGATATCGACCGGCATCGAGGTATTGTCGGCTACCAGGTAAGCAAAATGCTTCGACACATCGATGATGCCGACATACTGCTCCTTTGCCCGTTCGATGATCTCGATGACCTGTCCTTCCGGTTTACGGTCTTTCCGCTGCGGAAACAGCAGCACCTTCACCCGGTCGCCGTTCAGCGCCCGCGAGGTGTTGTTGGGCGCGATGTAGATATCTTCGCCCCCCTCGTCGTTGATTATATAGGCTTTGCCGGTCCCTTTCATGTCGACTTTCCCGGTGATGTACTTTTTCAGCGCCGGACTCTCTTTGACGAAAGCGGCGCTCAGCTTGAATTTCCCGCGCCTGATCTCGTCGAGTGTGCCGTCTTCGATAAGTTCTACAAGGATGATGTTCACCAGGTCTTTGCTGGCCCTGTCTTTCAGGCCGAGGGCTGCGGCTACCTGCTTGTGGTTCAGCGCCCGCGACGGGGCTTTTGCGAAAACATTCACCACACTGTCGGCAAATGCGTTTTTACCGCGGGGACGGGCCCCTTTATTCGTTTTGCGTTTTGCGTTTTTCATTTTTCATTTCATTTTGGGATGGCCGAAATCAGGTCTTTTGTGAATTGTGACCGGGGATTCCGCCAGATTTCTTCCGAATGGTTCAGTTCGATGATTCTGCCGTCTTTCATCACGGCGATGCGGTCGGAGATATAGCGGACCACCGACAGGTCGTGCGAGATAAATATCAGCGTGAGCCCGAGCTCTTCCTTCAGCGATTTGAGCAGCTTCAGCACCTGTGCCCGGATCGTGACGTCGAGCGCAGAGACCGACTCGTCGCAAACGATCAGCCTGGGTTCGACCGAGAGGGCCCGGGCGATGCACACCCGCTGCCTCTGGCCGCCGGAGAGCTCATGCGGGTAGCGGGAGAGGAACGATTCGTCGAGCCCGGCTTTTTGCAGCAGGCTGACCGCCTTTTCCCTCCTTTCTCTCTTTGTTTTCCCGATACCGTGAACGGTCATGGGCTCTGTCAGGGCCGCGCCGACGGTCATTTTCGGGTTCAGGGAAGAATACGGATCCTGGAAGATGATCTGGACCTCTTTGCGGAACCGCTTAAGCGTTCCTTTCCTGAGTTTATTCAGCTCCTGGTCCCCGAAAAGGATGGTGCCGCGGTCGGGTTCGGTCAGCTTCAGCAGGGTCCGCCCCAGCGTGGTCTTGCCGCATCCCGATTCGCCGACCAGGCCCAGCGCTTCGCCGGCGTAAACCTCCAGGCTCACATTGTCGACGGCCTTCACATCTTTCCTTTTGCGCTTTCCCCGGAATACGGCAGTAACACCCCTGGCTTGCAGCACCGGAACACGGGTTTCACGAATTTCTATCGGGGCCTCTTTCTGCAACGTCCCGGAATTCAGCAATTCAAACGTATACGGATGCTTCGGACGGCCGAAAATTTCCTCCACACTCCCTGTTTCAACGACCCGGCCTTTGTTCATGACAAGCAGTTCGCCGGCGATGTTTTTTACCAGGTTTAAATCGTGGGTGATGAACAGAATGGCGAGGTTGTACTTCTGCTGCAGCGATTTCAGCAGGAGGATGACGCTTTGCTGAACGGTCACGTCGAGGGCGGTGGTCGGCTCGTCGGCGATGAGAATATCGGGACCGGACGACAGGGCCATGGCGATCATGATCCGCTGCCTCTGGCCGCCGGAGAGTTCATGGGGATATGCGGTGAAAGCGCCTTCGGGATCGGCAAGCAACACCTCGCGGAACAGATCGAGTGTCTTCTCCCGCGCCTGTTTCCGCGTTACCGGCTGGTGGGCCAGGATAGCTTCCGTTACCTGTTTGCCGCACCGCATCACCGGGTTGAGGCTGGTCATCGGTTCCTGGAAGATCATGGAGATCCGGTTTCCACGGATCTGTTGCCACTGGCGGCGGCTCAGCGCGGTAAGACCGGTCCGTGTCCCGTCGTGGTTCGTCAGGAAAAGGTTTCCGGTGAGCAAGGCATTGGGCGGCAGCAGGTTCATCACGGCCAGCGCCGTGACCGATTTCCCCGATCCCGACTCGCCGACGATCCCGAGGGTTTTTCCTTTCCGGAGAGTAAAACTGACCTGTCCGACAGCATTAACCGTTTCGTTTCCATTCCGGAAAGTCACCGACAGGTTCTCCGCTTCGAGGATTTCGTTCTTCATATTCCGCTCTGGATCAAGCCAAAGGTAATATTTTTCGGGGGAGGCGGGTATTTTTTGCTGAAAAACCGGATTAATTATAATAACCACTAAGGCGCACAAAGGATTTCACGAAGGCACACAAAGGTTCTGATTATCTAAACAGATATATTGTGCGCCTCTATGGTACCCTTCGTGCGCCTTTGTGGTTAAAAAACGACGTTGCATAAATCTTCAAAAAATCCAATAAAATGATAAAACAAATACTTGCCCTTGCCAATGACCTTTCCGGGTTGTTTTTCCCGAAGCTGTGCCTGGCCTGTGGCGAACATTTGCTGAGAGGCGAAGATGCCATCTGCTCCATCTGCCATTTTCACCTTCCCAAAACCTATTTTCACAACGATCCCGATAATCCGCTGAACAAAGTGTTCTGGGGGCGGGTGAACCTGGAGGGGGTGGCGTCGTATCTCTATTTCCAGAAGGGGAGCACGGTGCAGCATTTGTTGCATCTGCTGAAATATAAAGGGAAAGAAGAGATTGGCGTCAGGCTTGGCCAGTGGTATGGCCTTGATCTGAAATTCGCCGCTCCTTTCCGCGATGCCGGCCTGATCATCCCGGTTCCGCTGCATCCGGCCAAAAAGCGGAAAAGAGGATACAACCAGAGCGAAGCATTTGCCGAAGGGCTGGCATCGGTGATGACGGGCCGGCTTGAGACGCGGGCCCTGTACCGCAGGGTCAACACAAAGACGCAGACCCGCAAATCGCGCTACGACCGCTGGGAGAACGTAGAGAACATCTTTGCCGTCAGGAACCCGGAAAAGCTTCGCTACCAGCATGTTTTGCTTGTGGACGACGTGCTGACCACCGGCGCCACCCTCGAAGCCTGCGCACGGGCTTTGCTCGACGTGCCGGGCGTTAAGGTCAGCGTGGTCACGATTGCCTTTGCCAGCTATTGATCACCGTCCGCGGGCCAGCACACACGCTTTCTTGTACCGGTTCATCTTCCCGTCCATTCCAAGGACTTCCGCAAGGATCACGTAAATCCCGTCGGGAGCCGGCGTCCGGTCATCGAGTGTTCCATCCCAGGAGTAAAAGGCAGATGATCCGGGCAGCTCATTGTCGGCCAGCTTCCGGGCAAAGTACCCGTTTGCATTAAAAATAATGATCGTCAGGAGTTTACCGGGAGAAGTAAAGTCGAAAAAAATGCCCAGGTTGTCGTCTTTGCCGTCGCCATCAGGGGAAAAGACCATGGGCTCCACCGAAATGGCGCTTGTTTCTTCCGGAACGGCCGCGAGGTATTGCGAATTGCGATAGCCCGGGGTGCCGAACCCCGATGTTTCCGCGGCGGAGTGCCAGTTGGTGGCGTCGTCAGCGGAGCGCTCCGGGCTGATCCGCTCCAGCGAAACCCCATCGTACGACAACAGCATCAGGAAATGCATCTCTTCCGAATACCTCATCCCGTCGATCTTTTGATCGTTATCATCCATTAGAAGAACATATCCTTCATCATTATTGAAGGAAGGGAAAGAGCTCATTTCCATCAATGCTTCCGGGGCTGGTGTTTCATACTGGTTTTGCACCATTCCGGGATCGGAGCAGAGCGCGAGGTACTCTCCCGGGAGCATCACCCGGCAGCCGGCAATGATCGTCAATGCCTGCGTATCGGCAATCCCGGCCGGATCTGTGCTGATGGAAGCCAGCAGCCAGTTCTCCAGGTTGATAGCCTTTTCCGACCGGTTATAAAGTTCGACATAATCGACGCCGTCGTCTTTCGGATTGAAAAGAACCTCATTGATGACGATTTCGCCGGGTTCGGCCAATTCCGGCAGCGCAAAAGCCTTTTCCGTAAACTCTTCCGAAAGGATACCGGTACAATTGGCCATTCCCGGTTTCACCGACAGGGTAAACGACTGCCGGGAAATAAATGGCACGGCAAAAGCAAGGAGGGCGGTGGTATGATCCGGTGTGGAGAGCGCCACCGAAACAGGAGCGCCGGTGTAAGGCGTGACCTCATAAAAGGCCGGATCGGTAGCTGAAAGGCTGTCGAGCGATTCGCTGAATGTCACGGACAACAGCGTATCGCTGAGCAGGCAGCAGGAAAGGACCGTGCGGGGAAGGGGTTCGGTGGCGTAAGCAGAATTGGGTTTCCCGGGCGTACCTCCCTCCATGGCGTACGAGGCGGTCCAGTTTTCCCGGCCGGCGCAGGGATTACCGGTGTCGACCATCTCCAGCGCCCATCCGCCGTCATCTTTCGCATCATCTCCATACCACGAAAGGTCGTATTGGAGATAGCAGACCGTTAAGCCGGAAGAATCCCTGAGATACAGCTCCGCCCCGGAGTTCGGGAGGTTGAACGAAGGGATCGCGATGGCCGGGGCAAGGTAGTGGAGGGTGCCGTAAGCGTCGTCGCTGCAGAGAATGACGAAATGACCCGGATTCAGTATTACGGATGGCAGGTCATGAAGCGATGTGGAAATCCCCAGTGAAAGGCCTTCGAGGTCAATGGCAAAGCCGCTCCGGTTGTGCAACTCAAGGTATTCAAACTCCGGCAGGTCGAGGGGCGGGGAGGGATCGGCCATGATCTCGGTGATGATGATGTCGTATGGCTGTGTTTTATAGTACAAAACCGGAAGAATGACCAGTGGCGCCTCATTCCCGGCAACATCGCGGATTCCGGTGATAGTCAGCGAACAGGCGGTTCCGCTTGACAGGTTGTTCGCAAGGTTCAGCAGCACCTGCGACGGATCGGCCAGGCACAGCGCTTCCGCCGGATGACCGATCCCCTCATCGAAAAGGTAGTTCAACGGATTTCCGGCCGCAGTTGCATCCAGCGGTTCGCTGAACTCCAGGAGGACGATGGAAGGGTTCAGCGCCTTTGCTTTTAGCAATACAGGCGGAATAGAGTCGATGATCAACGGGCCGGCATAGATGTCGTCGAAATAGAATTTCGTAATATTGGAGGAAGTGTACTGGCAATAGATGGAATAATAATTTCCTTCCGGGAAAACGGTATCGGCGCACTCCCCGGCCGGTTGCAGCGACATTCCCCCGGCGGTGTTGCAGAAAAATTTCCAGTTACCTTCCGAATCCCGGGTGATGCGCAACCGTAGCGTATTGGTCGAATTGCCGGTATACCCCTGGTCAAGCCTCAACAGTTCTGTAAAAACAGCGGAATCCTGGCGCCAGAAGCTCACGCTGTCGCTGGTTCCGCCGGCCTGGATGAAATAACCGTTCAGGGGTTGCTGCGGATCGGGGGAATCGGTCATGAGGTAGATCCGTGCAAAATTGCTGCTGCTGGTATTGAAGCTCATTTTGATCCAGAACTGCCATTCCAGGTCACCGGAGAAAGGCTCGGCCAGCCGGAGCGACGAAATGCCGGCCGCAGGGGCATTCAACTGCAGCGCCGGCCGCTGGTTTTCCGGTACTGCCGATGAATAGCTCAGCGTAAAATGCCCCAGGTCGCCCTGCCAGGCCGGACCGGTGGTGAAATCACCGTCGGAGAAATCGTCGCGCACCTGCGCAGCCAGGCAGACGGGGAGCAGAACAAAGAAAAGGAGGTGTTTCTTCATGGTCTTTTCTCTGTTAATCCGATTTTTGGCCTATTTATACCCGGTCACCTCCAAATTTTTTTGGAAATTCACTATTTTTGCACCGTTCAAACAACCCCGTATGAAAATTTGTGTGGTCGGCGCCACCGGCCTTGTCGGCAGTGAAATGGTAAAAGTCCTCGGTGAATCGGGCCCTGGCCATATCGAATTTTACCCGGTCGCTTCGGAGCGTTCCGTTGGAAAAATGGTTTCATTCCGGGGCAAGGAGCACCCGGTGATCGGCATGCAGGAAGCGGTCGAAAAAAGAGCCGATATCGCGCTTTTCTCCGCCGGGGCGGCCGCTTCACGCCAGTGGGCGCCGCTGTTTGCCGCTGCCGGTACCACGGTGATCGACAACTCCTCGGCCTGGCGCCAGGATCCGGAGATCCCGCTCATAGTCCCCGAAATCAATGCCCATATCCTCAATTCATCGCACAAGATCATCTCTAATCCAAACTGTTCCACGATTCAGATGGTGATGGTCCTTGCCCCGCTGCACCGGCGGTTTACGATCAGAAGAGTAGTGGTTTCCACCTACCAGTCGGTGACGGGAAGCGGCGCAAAAGGCTACCTGCAGCTCGAGAATGAACGGAAAGGGATCGACGGGCCGAAATTTTACCCGCATACGATCGACCTGAACGTGATCCCCCACGGCGGCGATTTTACCGATAACGGCTACACGACCGAGGAGGTCAAGCTCGATTTCGAGACCCGGAAAATTATCGGCGACGATTCGATCAAAGTGACCGCGACAGTTGTCAGGGTCCCGGTTTATGGCGGGCATTCCGAATCGGTCAACGTGGAATTCGAACAGCCATTTGAAACGGAAGAAGTGCTGAGGATACTGGCGAATGAGAAAGGGATTGCCGTAATCGACCATCCCGCGAAAGCGGAATACCCGATGCCCATTACGGCAAGGGGAAAAGACGAAGTATTTGTGGGGAGGATCAGGCGCGATCTTACAGTAGCTAACGGGCTGAATATGTGGATTGTATCGGATAACCTGCGAAAAGGGGCGGCGACCAATGCGGTGCAAATAGCAGAGTATTTGCTCGAAAATAAACTGGTTGGACTTGATATGTAGTCGTAAAGTAGTCATAAAGTAGTCGTAAAGTTGTCATAAAGTAGTCGTAAAGTAGTCGTATAGTTGTCGTAAAGCTTTGAAGATATACCACAGCATAGATCTTTTTCAGCCGGTACCCAACCCGGTTGTGACGGTGGGGACCTTTGACGGAGTCCATCGCGGGCATCAGGCCATTTTTGACGCCATGCGCAATGAGGCACTCCGGTGCGGAGGTGAAACTGTGGTTGTAACATTTTATCCCCATCCCCGCCTGGTGATCCATCCCGACAGCAAGAGCCTCCGCTTTATCAATACCCAGGAACGGAAATACGAGATCATCAGCCGGAGCCGGATCGATCATCTGATCATCATCCCTTTTACCAGAGAGTTTTCCAATCTCTCATCGGGCGAATTTGTGCGCCGCTACCTGGTCGAGAAGATTAAAATTCACCAGCTGATCGTCGGCTATGACCATCATTTCGGAAAAGACCGGCTGGGAGGGTACAATGAGCTGAAGGGTCTGGGAAAAATTCACGGGTTTGAGGTCAGCGAGGTGCCGGCCATGATCATCGACGGGATACCTGTCAGCTCTACCAAGATCAGAAATGCTTTAATTGAGGGAAATATCCGGTTGGCCAATTCCCTGCTGGGGTACAATTACTCGATCTCCGGCAAAGTGGTTTACGGCAACCGGATTGGGCGCACCATCGGCTTTCCGACCGCGAATATCGAACAGGAAGACGAGTATAAGCTAATCTCGGCTGTAGGGGTTTATGCCTGCCTGGTTGATCACCACGGCAGGACGTACAAAGGGATGGGAAATATCGGCTATCGCCCGACTATCGATGTGGGGAGCCTGACCATTGAGGTGAATATTTTTGATTTTGATGAAGAGATCTACGGCGACCGGATCATCATTTATTTTATCGAAAGGATAAGAGATGAGGTCAAGTTTGAAAACCTTACGGCCCTGAGAGACCAGCTTGTGGCCGACCGGGCGAAAGTGCTGGAAATACTCAGATAATTCCAGGTTCCAGGTTTCAGGTTTCAGGTTCCAGGTTTCAGGTTTCAGGTTTCAGGTTTTACATCAGTATTCCTAATTCACTATTCACTGTTCACTATTCACTGTTCACCGTTCACTGTTCACTGTTCACTGTTCACCGTTCACCGTTCACCGTTCACCGTTCACTATTTACTGTTCACCGTTCACTGTTCACCGTTCACCGTTCACCGTTCACCGTTTACTATTCCCTTTCTCCACGATCAGCCCCACCTGGATGATGCCGGGCAGATCGGCTTTCGACATGGTGCTGGATATTTCGACGCGGCAGGTTCCCTTCTCGGTGAATTTGAGCCCTTTCCTTGCCAGGTACTTGATATCCCACAGGTCGCCCATACCGCTTCCCAGGAGTTTACCTTCATTATCGCGGAGGACGATCTTTTGCTCGTTCATCCGCATCTCCCCGGAGGGGGTGTAGATCGTCAGTTTTGTTTCAATGTTTTTAAACGGGATTTCGGTATGATGACGGATGGCGATATAGAAATCATAGGAAGCGCTGATATCCTTAATCTCCACATCGAAAGTCCTGACATCGAAACGGCTCCAGGTGATCCTGGGGATATCGTAATGCTTTTCATAGATTTTCCGGGGGCCGCAGGAGGTGAGGAGGGCTATGCAAAGCAATAATAACAGCGTATATTTATTCATCATTATCCTTTTAACAAAAATAACGGAAATGATGATTATTTTAGCCTGTTAAACAATCGGGGATGGCTGAAAAAAAATTTTATGTGGTCTGGAAGGGAAAAAAGGCGGGAATATACGACACGTGGAAAGAGTGCGAAGCCCAGGTAAAGGGTGTTGAGGGGGCCCGGTACAAGTCGTTTCCGGGAAAGCAAGAGGCAGAAAGGGCATTTTCAGCGGGCTGGGTAAAGCCGGCCGGAAAAAGGGTTTCCAACCCTGTATCCAAAGCAGGGGTTTCCAACCCTGTCTGGGACAGCATCGCCGTTGATGCCGCCTGCAGCGGGAACCCGGGGGTGATGGAATACCGCGGCGTAATTACCCGGTCGGGGAAACAAATTTTCCACAAGGGTCCATTTCCGCTCGGGACAAACAACATCGGGGAGTTCCTGGGAATTGTCCATGGACTGGCCTATCTCAAAAAGGAAGGGAAAGACATCCCTGTTTACACCGATTCCCGGACAGCCATCAAATGGGTAAAAGACCGGGCCGTCAAGACAAAACTCCCCCGCAACACCAAAACGGAACCGTTGTTCGAGCTCGTTGACCGGGCACTGGCCTGGCTGAATGCAAACGAATACCCGAATACGATCCTGAAATGGGAAACGGCAATATGGGGGGAAATACCGGCCGATTTCGGACGCAAATAATTAGACCGATGCCGGTGAGATCGAAATGGAAATTTCGATGATAAAATGCAGCCCGATGCCCAGCATGATCCTCAGGAAAGCCAGCAGTACCAGTACCATGGCCAGGTAACCGATGTTTATCTGCCGTTTTTTCTTGGTTTTCAGCAGGTTGAGTTCCGGTTTGACCTTTTCGTTGAAGAAAGGGGGAACCACCAGGAACGCCATGGTAAAGAACATCAGGGTTTCATACGGGTAATCGAAGTTTTTGGGGATTCTGAGCAAAAGCATTACGAAGGTGCCGATCAGCCAGGGCAATCCCATCTGGTAGAACATGAACGATGTTTTTCTCTCCGCTTTGATCCGGCCCAGGCTGTCGGATGTTTCCAGGATCGGTTTAGCGGAATAAAAACCGATCAGCCCCAATCCGAATAAAAACAGCAGGGAGAAGAGGAACTTCACAGCGGTGTTCATGTACATCCAGGCGGCTACATAGCCCAGCCCCTCGTCGGTTACGACACCCGACGGGAAAGCGCCGAAGAAATGGTTCAGGAGATGGAAAGCCGACCAGAGGATAAAAAGTTTCTGTAATCCGGCAAATCTTTTGATCTTAAAAACGGCTTTGTAAAGAAAAGCGCCTGCCACCAGGCACAGAAACGGGGGAATACCCGTTATGAGCAGGATATTGAACCGGCTCCACAACGGCGAGTGATCATTGAATCTCAGATCGTAGAAATAGAGGATGGAATCCAGCCCGTACCAGGAAGCCACCAGCATACAGCTCAGCCAGTAGAACAGGTAGGTCAGTACGTAGGTGATCATGAAGATCATCATCGAATTCACCACGATGGTCATGTTCCTGAAAAAGCGGCTCCGGTTCGACAGCAGGGGGATCTTTTTTGCTGCCTCTTCTTCGTCCCTGGCCAGGTCAAGCAGTTTTTTGCCTAATCCGGGGCCCTGGTTCAGTTTCCGGTATTCTTTCTCTGATCTCCGCCGGTGGGCCCTTCTCATTTTCTCTTTGTACTGCTCTTCTTTTCTCAGCGCCCTTTTTTTCAGGTAGAGCTTAAAGAAGCTTTCCTTACGCCTTCGGCGGGAAGACGATCCGGTTGACGCTGACTGCCCGGCTGTTTCATTGGCGCCGGTTCCGGTAATTTCAGGTGATGTATCCGGAGCACTTCTCTCTTCCAGGATCCGGTATTTCCTGGTTCCCTCTTCTTTTTCGCCGGGAAGATGGATTCCCGGGAATTCCGAACGGTGAAATGAACTGCGCCGCCGCCGGCCTGTCAGCCTGTCAATAAACCTGCCCAGGGCGCTGCGCCTGCGGTGACTTCTGTGATGGTGGCCGTGATTGGACATTTTCTCCGGATTAATAAACAAAGGCTGTAAAAAATCTTACCTTAGCCGCATACTTCCTCATGATACTGGCAAAGGATGAAAAAGTTATACGAAGGGCTTAACAAAAGTATAAAAAAATATAAGCTATATGTATTGAAGGATGTGATAATCTTTATCATCATCACCCTTGCCGTTCACTTTACTTACCGCTTCTGGGTCAATATTCTCGATTACTGGCCGGTCAATCCGCTGATGCACCGGGCTCATGATTTCATGTCAAGTGTGGTTTATAACCAGAGCTCGGTGATTATCGGCAATATCCTGAATATCCCTTTCACAGAAGGGGAGAACCGGTTCTTCTACTTTGAGAACACCGGTTTCATTGCCATAAACGAAAGCTGTTCGGGACTGAAACCGATGCTGCAGTTTTTGCTGCTGATGATTATCTTTCCCGGGCCCTGGAAGCATAAAGCCTGGTTTATCCCGATGGGGCTTGTCATTGTCCACCTCACCAACCTGTTCAGGATAAGCGGCCTCGCCGTTGTGACCATTACTTTACCAGAGTACTGGGATTTTGCCCACGACAATATTTTCAGGCCATTCTTTTATGTAGTGATTTTCCTGCTCTGGGTCTGGTGGGCGGAGAAATTCAGACCCAGATTCGCGAAGCGGATTAAAACCGAAAATTCTGGTTAATCCTTTATCTCAGAGTAAATGTTGTATGACCGATAACGGCATTTTCACAGAAAATGTCGACATGGTAAAGACCCGCCTGCATCTCCTGGCTTGAGTATTCTTTCTTCCAGTAAACGCAGACCTCCTGCTCCTCATTTTCGTATTCAATGGTCTCCATGACAGAGTACTGCAATCTTTCGCCCTGGTACTCAAAAGAATAATCGTCAATTTGACTTTTAGTCAGGATCTCCTGGTCGGGACGGGCAATGCGGATATAGATCTCTTTTGAGCCGGGAGTGGCGATTTTATTTTCCGCAATGTTGAAACAGATCCTTACCTGGTCTATTCGCTGGGCTTTGTCGGTGGTCACCTCTTTCTCCCCGCCGCTGCGCAGTCTCAGGCCGACGGCGTCCATATTGAAAGCTTTCAGGACGGCGGCCATTTCCACCTTGCCCGTCAGCACTTTGCGGTCGCTTTCAATCTGCTCCTTTTCCTTGCGTAAATCTTTCAAATCTTTCTTGATCGCTGTGTTTTCCTCTGTCAGGCTGGCGTTGACCCGGTAAAGCGAATCCATCTGCAGGACATATCCCTGTGCCACAGTCTGCAGTTGGGCCAGCTTTTTCCTGACTTTGTAGTATTCCCATTCCGTGTTCAGCAACCGTTTTATCTCCTCAGCATTGGCCTGGATCACGCTGTCTTTGGAAACAAGCGAATCGGAAAGGCGCCCGTATTCCGTTTTGACCTTATTGTGTTCGACCAGGAGTGAATCCAGTTCCCGCGTAAGTTCCTGCCGCTGCTGCTCTTTTTCTGTCAGCAGGCCTTTCAGGTTGCTTCTGGTTTGTAATAAAATGATTATCAGCCCAATGACCACGATCGCAGAAATCACGAGGATCGTTATTAAAGTACGATTTGACCGGCCACCGGAAATGTTTGTATTTGGATTGGTTTCCATAAATCAATTATTTAACACAAAAATAAGAATAAAATTGCCGTCAGGGATTGAGTGCCAGGGGTAATCTTTCTAATGCCCCGATCAGAACAGTGCGCGGACAGGCAATATTCATACGCTGAAATCCATTCCCGCCCTGTCCGAATACCGGTCCTTCTACAAGTCCCAGCCCCGCCTTCTCCACCAGGCGGGATTTCATTTCAGCCGGCGGTATGCCGGTTTTGCGGAAATCGAGCCAGAGCATATAGGTGGCTTCTGCCTTACTGAAGGTGATGTCAGGGAGATTCCGGGAAAGGTAACCGGAAACGATGCTGATATTATCTTTCAGATATTGCATCAGCTCATCCAGCCACGAACCTCCTTCCCGGTAAGCTGCTTCCGCCGCAACAAGC
>Ga0209717_1001358_pt1 | contig 26566 bp, 21 predicted proteins | sample AD_UKC048_MetaG_FD_184418 | JGI IMG/M metagenome (GOLD analysis project Ga0209717, IMG submission 184418) | Active sludge microbial communities of municipal wastewater-treating anaerobic digesters from USA - AD_UKC048_MetaG (SPAdes) (version 2) | ecosystem: Engineered > Bioreactor > Anaerobic >... | reverse complement strand
GGTTCCTATGTTCATTGCTTTGGTTCCTATGTTCATTGCTTTGGTTCCTATGTTCATTGCTTTGGTTCCTATGTTCATTGCTTTGGTTCCTATGTTCATTGCTTTGGTTCCTATGTTCATTGCATTGGTTCCTATGTTCATTGCTTTGGTTCCTATGTTCATTGCATTGGTTACTATGTTCGTTGTAACAGATCATGAATTCGTCTGTAAAACGCCTGTCCAGGTTGCAGTACTGACCCTTGTAACATCTTAAATGGTAGTACTTCTTGCCTGAGACACTCCAGTGACGAACATGGAAGCCATGTTCCCTGAAGGGCTGCCTAAAGCCAAAGTGGCGGGCACGCTCAACTACGCGGTGGAGTACTCCGCCGACAACGGCGCCACCTGGACCAACGGCACCTACAGCAACCGCCGCACTTTCACGGTGAACAACCTGCCCGCCGGCCGTGATCTGAAAATCCGGATTCGGGTGCTGGGGACGAAGGCGCGACACAGCGCGTGGTCGGAGTCGGTGGCCGCGGCTGTGGCGTAGTGATGGGTAATAGGTGAAAAGAAAGGGCGCTCTGCCGGGTTGGTGGAGCGCCCGGTTGTTTTCAGATAGCCCCTCGGCCACTGTAAGAAACCTTCGTTACTCCCGGTTTTTACTCAAGTATGATTTTATCGTGGTCCATTGCATGTCCGCATAACGGTTGTTGTCATAGTTGTCAATAACAACGCGGCCCTCCATCATATCGCGCATGTATTGCATACCCTGCCAGGCTGGATACAACTCGTTCCGGCCGGGCGCGAAAAACCGGGCCATTTTAATCAGCATATCGAGCAGGCCGATGCTGCCCGCCCGGATCAATTTAAATGGATGACCGTTCAGGCTGTCCATCACTGCTACCAGTTGTTGTGCGCTTTTCCGGTCGCCCGCAATCCGGAGCCGCCTTGGCGCTTCTTTATCCAGCGCCACATGTGCCGTAAATGCCGCCACATCTTCCGTGCTGGTGAAATCCATGACCAAATCTGGTTTGCCCCAGTACAGGATGCGATGGCGTTTGAACAGAATAAGCGGCATTTCACCGGTCAATAAATCCATAAAAGGACCGTTAAAAATACTGCTGGCCCGGATAGGCGCCCGGTCCAGGTACGTATGAAAGGTTCTGCGGAGGTCCAGGTTCCGGTTCGTGCCCGCTACCAGGTCACTGAAATCGATGGAATAATCGCTTGGGATGAATCTGGCCACCCGGGATTCCACGGCTGCATCCAGAAGTATTTTTTGTGTTCCCAGAATCGTTTCTTCCAAGCCCGCCAGGGCTGAGACAACACAATCGGCGCCAGAACAAACCCGCGCAACCGCCGCCTGGTCTTTCATATCCACTTCAAAAACCTGCGCCCCTTGCTTTTCCAGGGATTGAATGCGCTCCCGTTTCGTACCCGTTCGCACCATCGCCCGCACCACGGCGCCTCGTTTTATTAATGCCTGAACGATTTTTCCGCCTAGGTTTCCGGTGGCGCCTGCTACTATAATGACTTGGTTCATTTTTACTTTTTGCGAAAGGTAGGGGTAAGTGGGGGAATAAGCAGCGGGCGGGGCAGTCGACGCGCTAGGGCATGTGGTTTTATGTTTGGGTTTTGTGGTTATGGAAGGAAGGCCATAGTGCCGGCAGGTTTAGGCCGCCTCCGCGCCAGCGAGGATTGTACTGTATGTTTGCCGGCACAGCCGGCGCGGATAAGCAACACGCGGCCTGAAGCCACGCGCTAGCGCATCTGTTTTTATATTTGGGTTTAGTGGTTCTGGGGCGAAAGAGCCTCGATGCCAGCGAGGGAGCCTTGCCGCAAACGGGGTGCATTGTTCTCTGTATTTCTCTTTTTTTAGAAAAACACCCTATCAGTCTCTTTAATGAAACTGATAGGAATGTTTTTAATCAAGTCCGCAATATTGCAAAATTTATTTGCAGCAATCGCCTTTTTTCAAACGGGTACGAACCACGTCATTTTCAGAATTAGACTTGATAACTGTTGTTTCAAACAGTTTCTTACCTATGGTCATCGGTGTAACCTCGACCTTTGGCTGGGCAACATTTTCAATAACGTTTTGCATGAAATAAAAATTTAAAAATGAAAAAAATAATTAATCCGTATCAATATAGCTAACTATGCGTTTTACTAAATCAATTTCTTGATGTTTTTCTTGTGGACATATCACTTCATTGAATAGTAACGTATTAAGTGGGCATGAACTACCATAACAGTTTAAAACAAAAAAACAACTTTTACAACCTTCTTTTTTGAATGGGGTATTTTTTACCCATACGCCCCAATTACTGTTTTTAACAAGTTCGCCTTCGGGTGAAATGTAGCCCGATGTGTTTGCAGGGTTTTTCAGTGCAACAGTACATTTTTGTACTTTTAGGTTTTTTTTCTCGGAACAAGTTGACACTGGAAACACAACAAGATTATTTTTTTTATCTGCATAGCAAGAGTTAGAGTCTATACCGCTATAATTTACGATACTAAATGGATTAAACCCAAGAGACTTCACTTCTTCTTCATACTCTTTTTCAATTTCACTTGCTATTTGTCTGTCCATATAAAAACCGTTAGTATCTGTTTCATTTTTCCAATTTCCAATCGGATGTGGATGTATTAAAAATCTATTATCTCCACCAAAGTCATTCTTTAAACTTAACAGGAACTGCTCTCTTTTTGATTTCGTTGCTGTAATGTGATTAAAATTAATCCTAATTGTAATGGAAAAGTGCTTTTTTTTATCTAGTTTAGAAATTTCAACTAAATTTTTATAGATTTTGTCAAATGTACCTTTGCCATTAACTAAGGGTCTAAGTACATCATGGTCTTCACGATTTCCGTCTAATGTGACTTGATAATTTGTTATTTTTAAGTCTAAAAACTTTTCAAATAACTCTTTATTTAACAAATATCCATTTGTTGTCATTGAAGATGTAAAACGAATATTATTCTGATTGGCATAGTCTAATATGATACTGTTAAATGACAAAATAAACTCTTTATTTAACAGGGGCTCTCCTCCAAAATAATCAATTCCAATTTCATTAAGACTTAGTTTTTCTATAAATTTGGTTAAAACTTGTTTTTCGTAACTTCCCATTCTATCTTTTTGGCTATGGTCTTCATAGCAATAAACGCAATCAAAATTGCACGCTTCATTAGCAACCATTAAAATTAGTTCTAATTTATTTGGAGTATTAGTTTCAGCATATTTTTCTTCTACAATTTTTCTAATATCGTCTTGACTATTGACAATAAATTTGTTTTCAATTAGATAGTCAAAATCAGAAGAATTTTCATTGAGAAAAAATTTATCAAATTTAGGTTCACTTGCTTCTAAAATTTGATAAAGAGGATGGTTAGTATCTTCAATTTTTATATTTTGTGTATCCAACCAATTATATAGTACCCAAACACCATTATCCTTGTATTTAGATACAAGAAAAGAAATTTCGTATTTTTCCACCAATGAAGTAAAATGGTTCATGTTCTATTTATTTATGATTTTTAATTTTTTATTAAAGAGAACGTGAGCGCTGCTTGCGTGGCCGCGCTTAGCCGGCCATGAAAAGTAGTGCGTAGTTACCTGTGTTTATTTTGATTTATAATTTCTAAAAGTGAATCAGATATCTTTATTTCAAAATTCTCTTCATATTCCAGACCTAAAAGGCGTCGGCTTTTATTTATATAATATCTGCATTGAAGCAATATTAAATCTTTTATACTATATCCTTCCTGCTCAAATATTTGAATTGCATGAGATAGTGATTGTTCAACTTTACCTTTGGAAATCAAGTCCTTTGTTTCCTTGATAATGATATTATTTCCATCTTCTGGAGAATTATTGTTGAATGATTTCCATTCACCACTGTCATAACAGGAAATACTTGCAATACTTGTAAGCTCGCACATTATTTCAACTATTTCTTCTGTGCCTTTTAATCGCCTCTTTCCATTATAATCTTGACATCGTGTTTTTAGGAGTTCGTTTCTCCAATATTTGCTTATAATTTTTAGTATTTCTGTTTGACTCAAGGCAGCGGTATTCCAATTTGGATGAAGGCAAAGCCAATACGCTTCAATGCTTGCATACTTGAAATTAATTTTCTCTACCTTTCCCCTCCAAGAAAGTAATCTAAAAAGATATAATAATTCTTCAGATTTATATGGAACTGATAATTTCTCAGGTGACAATAACGGAAATAGTTCTATAATAATTAATTCTCCATCATTCTTTATTGCCCCCTGAATAGTATGAATGACATTTGATAAATCAATAGGATTTAGTTCGTGTATTACGTTTGCTACAAATATTAAGTCAAATTTATTAGATTTTTCAATTTCAGACAAAATGTTAATTTTATACTTGCCTCGCAGGCTACTTATAGTTTTTTCCAATTCTAGCCTTACATTTTCAAAAGGCTCATACAAATTCCATACTACATTTCTTGCTAATGGTTCCTTTTCGAGCTTTGCAAGGTCAAGTAATATGCGTCCCTTGCCAGCTCCTATTTCCAGCACTTGAATTTCTCTGTCTTTTTCAATTTTTTCAATTAAATGCTTTAGTAATCCATCAACTTGCAGGTCGTTTTTCTTTTTGGGGTTACTTGGTATTACTTCATAATAAAACAACTTAGTAAATATTTCAACAATTTTTTCGTTAAGATCACTTATTGTTGAAGATGAGAGTCGAATAAGTTGGTTGTCGTAATTGTCAAAAAGTTTATAAGTTGAAACTAATTTGTCATAATTTTTTTCCAATTCAATCGCCTTTCTTACTGGAGGTTTTATTAAGTTCTTGTCTATTCTATTTAGTTTTTCAGGAAGATCGTTTTGTGGATTTTCTAATTCTAGATACCAAACACTGTCAACATGGTTTGAAAATATGATGTGAGGGTGATGGGTTGTAATAATAGTTTGAGGAACATTACTTTTAAGGTATTCTAAAAGTATTGAGATAAACTCCGGGTGTAAATGGTTTTCAATTTCATCAAATAGAAATATCTTAGGTTTAGAATATTTGATTATTACCAAGCAAATAAATAATATTTTCTGGCCATCGCTCCAGTTATTGTAATGTGAAATTATATTTTCGCTATAAACAAGATAAATATCAAAGGTGCAACCTTCGTTACTTTTATTATTATTAATATATAAATACCCGCCGGTTGCAGCATAAAAAAAAGAAACTAAATCATCCTTTTCATTTAATTTATATAAAATATTTTTTTCAAAAGAAGAAGCTAGTCCAATTCGATAATTGTCTTCGTCCTCCTCCCATTTATCATTATCAAACTGTTTGTCAAAACAACCACTTATATAGGAGATTGACTCCTTCGCAAAATCGTCAAGGTATATTTTAAATGGAATTTCATTGTTTCCGCCAGTTCGTTGACTAGGATGGCCCCTCTTTTTAAATTTAGTGTTTTTTGAAATTGAAATGGTCGTTGCAATTTTGGAAAGATGGTTTATGTTATTTATAAGAAAAAAATCATTGATCTTTTCGGCTAAATTCACTATTTCTATCGCTATATCATCATCTTGTATCTCTTGACCTGTATATTGGTTGCCAAATTCAATGTTTTTATTGTGTTTGGAAACACACTTATTAATATGGTGTAAAATGTAAGATTTCCCCGTTCTGTTTTTTCCACACAAAATAGTAAGTGTATTTTTATTAATGTCGTTAGGGAAAGAAAATGTAATTTTTCTTTGATTTAATTTGGATTTTCCTAACCCACTAAAAGATACAGATTTGATAAAATTTGACATTGATTTGCTCTTGATTTTTATTTCAGGTAACTATTGCACTCCCGCAACGAACAACTAAGTATAAAATCGCAATGCGGGTTTTACTTAGTCGTTCGTTGCGTTTTGCCTATAGCAGAAAGCACTACAAACCCGCATTATGCCGGATAAGGAGTGCTTTCTGCTATAGGGGGCTTACAGTTTTAATCATTGGATTTTGCTGTGAGCCGAAAGATAGAGGTTTGATTTCGTATCCTGTTTGAAAGGGGGGGGAGATTTTTCAAATCATAATTTGGCATTACTCCGCCAGGCCCGAAAGATCCAAATTGGGCAGTGCCTGCTTAATGGCGGCGACCGGATCTTTTACGAATAGGATTGTATGCTCCGGTGCAGTTTCCAACCATTGGAAAAATGGCTCATTGTTGGCGATGAGTTGGGCCAATACCACTTTGACTTTTTCCGCCTTGGTGGGGTCAGTTGTTGCCAACTGGGCAATGATGGCGTTGTCGTCCACATTCGGCAAGTTTTCAGGGTCTACCGAAAGGAAATTCATGCCAAATGCCGGTTGGTTTTCGTCAAGGCGCATTTGCAATTGCACGGCGCGCATGTTGTTGTGAATATTCATGTCCGGATGTTTAAGCGGTGATGGTGATAAAAGGATCCCAGTAATAATAACCTTTGACGTTGTTGTGCCGATCTACAATCATAAAATAAAAGGCATAGGTGAGGCTTCCTGCTGCCAGTACCGTGCTTTCCCAAAAGTAATTTTGGATGGTTTGTATGCCTGGCACGGTTGGGTTGGCGGGGTTGGGCAAAGGCGTCTGAACAGTTGCCAGTATGGGATTAGGGGGTGAAATAAGGTTGTCGCCTTTCAAGCAAAGGAATTTGTACAACAGGCCGCTATAAGTGCTGTTGCTGGAGGCCGTGTTTTGCCGCCAGCGGAGCACATCTTCCGTTTGGGCCTTTATTTTTAGTTCCTTTGATGCTTGGCCAAAGACTACCGCATCGGTGCGCACGAGCATAAAAATCAGCGGCTGGTCGATGGAAGTCGGGTTGTCGGCCGTACCCGGAGGGTAAGCGGCCAAAATTGTTTCGGCATCGATCACCAAAAGCATATCAATAATTGACTGTTCCATGTGGTTAAGCAGCGATGGTGATAAATGGATCCCACCAGAAGTAGCCCTGTACTATGCCATGTCGGTCTACCACCATAAAACTAAAATGATAGGTGACGTTTCCAGCTTCTTGCACGGTGCATTGCCAGAAATAGTCCTTGATGGCTTGGGTTTTGGGGACGGTTGGGTTGCTGGGGTCGGGCAAGGGCACGTTGACATCTATTTCCAAAGGGGTGGGCGTGCTGACTAGGTTGCCCCCTACCGGTGCTTCAAACTTGTATAGAATACCCGTGTAAGTCGCATCCATGTTGAGGGAGGTTTCCCGCCAGCGGATGACATCCAGCGTTTGGGCTTTGATGTTCAGTTCGTTACCGGCGTTCCCACTGACTACATCCGCTTGTTTGGTGATCATAAAAATGAGCGAGTTGTCGGTGATCTGAACGGGCGCAGTCGCATTGGTATTGGTGCCGAATTTGGAAATAATGGTTTCTGCATCAAAAGCGATGAGCACATCGATAATTTCTTGTTCCATGGTTGAAAGTAAGTTAAATTTTAAAATGTTGTTAGACAAACAAGGGGTCGCCTCCCAATTGCAAGGAAGCGTTCATGCTGGCATAATCGAGTTTAAAAGTGCTGCTGTTGGGCCACTTGATGGGGTTAACGGCATTGAGCAGTAGCAGGTCGATGGAAGGGGAGTCGTCTTTGTTGGCTTTTTCTATCAGGGCGGGCACAATTTGGTCGGCCCCCATGATCAGGCCGATCACGATACCGCCTACGATAAAAGCGGCACCGTCGGTCAGGATGCCCAATATAATCAGCACAACCGCCAAAATGATTTCGATGAGGAGTTGGGTCAGTTGCGAGCCGGGCGATTGTACGATGTTGTGGGTAATGGAAGGCGTCTGGTATTGAGCAAATTTCAAGGTTTGTCCATTGTTGGAGGTGCCCAGGGTAATCGTGTACCAGTGTACGGCGACGCAAGTTGCGGTAATGCCTGTAACGATTTCGGTGGACGTGTTGCTGGTCAAGGTAATGACCTCGCCATTTGACTCGACCGTTAAACCGTTCAGTTTGGGGTAGTAGGTATTTCCATTCTGCGTCACCGGTGGGAGGTCGACGCTGGTGCCGTCCGTCAAATACAACTTGTTTCCGTCCGGATTGATCAGGAAATTGCTGTCCGTTAGTCCTGGATAGAGCTGTTTGATGGCAGGTCGAACGAGGTCATACAGTGTTCGGGCTTGCGAGACCAAAAAACCGGCCTTGCTGGTGCCGGGAATGGCAGAGACGCTGATTTGTTCGGAGAGCGTATCCCCTGTTCGGTCGCCAGTCATACAAAGCACCCCAAAAATGCTCTTGTCGAGGGTGTCCAGGTCTAAATACGCATAGCTGGTGTAATTGGGATTCACAAAACTCCACTGGCCGGTGTCTACCATTCGATTGAGATTAACCACGGTAAATACGTGGTTGAAGTCACCTAGATTTGCCGTGCACCAACTGGTAATGGCTTCCGAAATGAGGGCACTTGAGACAGTGCCCGGAGTAGGGGACAGGCTGATCTCAATCATGGAAACAATGGGTTCGTCTGGAGAATTTGACTGGGTTTTTACCACCAAATCATGAAAAGTGCCACTTTCATCGTCGGCGGTTGGGCCAGTATGGGGAATGTAATGCAGCATCACTTCGATGATGGCTTGGCCAGAGTCGAAATTAAAAGTCTTTCCCGTGGAAGTATACTTCAACACAACGTTGTGCAAGGGCAGCAACATGCGGATGTTCTTGCCGTCGCCGCCTTGCGTGATCTGCCAGTCCCCAAAAAACCCATTTACCTGAAAGGTAGATTCTGAGTGGGAAAAACTTGCTGGGGAAGACTTGTGGTCGACGATGGCTTTGTTGACATCTGGTACGGGGATCGCAAAAGCGGTATCCCACCCATAGGTTGCTACGGCTATGCCGGTGCCGGTATCCATGATAATGCGTATTTAAAAAGAGGCCATTCCGGGTTTTGAGCGATGGTAGGGCTTCAAAACAGGAATGACCCCCTTGTGTTAAGATTATTTAGTTTGCAGCCCTATCTGGAGTGACCCTGCGAGCCAAGCGCTTTTAAGGGTATAACCGTTGACGCCAGGCCAGCTGTAGGGTTCGATGACCTGATTGGCGAAATCGTCAAAACCGGGCACGTTTTCCCATTTGTTGTTGGCGGCGTTTTCGATAATGGCATCTATAGCTTGGTCAAAACCGGCAACTGCCCCGGCTAGCCCCGCCAAGGCACCCACAAATTTCCATTTTGGGGTGTTGAAAGCATTTTTGATGTTGGTAAGCCGGCCTTTGGAGGTATCTGCGGCATTATTGGCGGCGTCCAGGTCGTTTTCCTCTGTTTCTTCCGGGTTTTCAATTTCACTTTCAAGGAAACTTTCCTCATCGATGATGGCACTGCCCCCTTCTTCCGTGACCTCTCCAATTTCGGCACTGGCCGACAAGCCTTCAATGATGGGCCCGAGCACGGCGATCAGGGCCAAGGCACCGGTGACGGCACCTTCCACAATTTCCCGGGTAATGGCAGATTTCGTTTTGGTGGCGGTGACGGTCATGTCTTTCAAAATCTGGTTGTACCAGAAGATGTTCTTGCCGTTTTTTTGCTGGAGGGTCAATTCTACCTGTTCGGTGTAGTTGACGTGGACATCAAAATCCGAGCTGTAAGGATAACTGATGTCGATGAACTCGATTTCTACATAGCTTTCCACCAGGCTCATTTTGAACTGGCCTTTCGGAATGGTCATGATTGTGGCCAAAAACACGTCGATTTTTGTGTTGTCGGTCGTATCTATGTTGAGTATGTATTCATTGCTACCATTGTTTTGGCCTTGTGTCAGCAACCACTGACTGCCTTTGGTGGTGACCTGGACTTTGTAACTGGAATCGATGAAGATGTTCAAATTCTCATTCAAATCTTCAATCAAACCCTGCGGGATAGTACCTGCATCCAAAGAGGCGGGGTAATTGCTGGTTTGCACGGTACCTTGGTTATTGTTATCCATCATAAACTTTCCAAAAACCATGTCGATCGTGTTTTGCACGGAAAGGCCGTCGTTGGAGATCAGGAAACTGGATGGGTCAGCGCCGTTGAAAATGGCACAGGCACCTGGCAACATCATTTGCTGCATGAACATCGTTCCGCTGATGAGGAAACCGGCATTGGCCCCGTTGGCGTCTTTTCCAACTGGAATGGCGTTTGGTGAAACCTGGTGGTTGTCTCCTGGCTGGTTGTTGAGCGCCATGGTCAGTACCCCAAAAATACTAGAGTCCATCGTACCCATGTCTGTCACGGCGTAGCTGGTGGCCGTGGGCTTGATCCATTTGTATTTATCCGACTGCGACAGCGCCGGGCTTAAATCGAGTGCGGCAAACACATAGTTAAAATTGCCAATATTGCTGTTAAACCAATCACTAAAAAGTCCGGGTAACACATCTGCTGGAATCCCGGTGGTTGGATTGTTGGTGATGGTGATGACGTTTACGGCAGGTTCGTTGTTGCCCACTTCCTTACTTAGAATATTCAGGTTGTTTTTCCAGGCGCTTTGGAACTGATAGATGTTGATAAATTCGTTGTTGTCTTTGTCTGTCAGGTAGAAGAGGTAATAATTGTTTTTGCCGTCGACAATCCACCATTCCAAGCCCTGTTTTTGTACCGTAGCGGCGGCGGCGGCGGATAAGGTCACCCCCTTGGCGGTAAAGGCAGCTTTCAGGTTGGCATCAATGGAGTTGTTGTTCAAATCTGCTTTGATGCCATCTACCGCGCTGTCAGCGATGACAAAAGCAAATTGGTCCGGGTTGGGCACCCATTCCATACCGACTTCAATGATGACCCCAACCCCTTTTAGGTCAAAAGATTTGGATCCTGCGTGGTAGGTGCCGCTGGCGAGCGGGCAGGCGAGCCGCACGTTTTTGCCATCACCACCCATGGTGAGTTGCCAGGGGCCAAAAACGCCGTTGAGCTTATAGGACGGATCGTCGGAAGCAGCCTGGGCAATGTTTTTGGCATTACCATTCACGGAAGGCCAATTATTGGCAATAGCGGCATTGGCATTGGTGAAGTTGATTGCAAACGCGCTGTTCCAATTATAGGTATCAGCATGCGGATGGGAGGGGATAACAGGAGGAGTGTCCTCCACGTTGACGGAAGCTAAATTTGACATTTTGGTAGATTGATGTATGAAAGAAAAAGGGTATCAGGATAGGTTGCCGTGCGTGTAGAACGCGCCGTTTAGGCCAGCATCTGTGGCGACATAAGTTTCGCCGCCACTTGACCATTGGATGAGCGTTTTCAGGTTGACTACAGAACCGCCGGAAGCGATTTGTACCTGTTGGTTGACATTTGAAATGCCCACATTTTGCAGTTGATCCGAGAAGTCGTTGACCGAATCAACGATCAAGGAGACCAACGAGGCGATGTTGGTGATGCCCAATGCGACCAGTATAATCCAGTCGTACCAGTGGATGGTTTGGTTGTGCGCCAAAACGGGCTGGGGATCATTGTCAAAAGAGATGAGGCCGTTGTTGTAGCGCAATGGATTGACGGTGGCCACGCTCCAACTATAAGAAGCATTTGGCAGATTGCCCAATCCAAAAAAGAATTTTAAGGGGCCGCCGCCGGAAGTGCTGATACTCAGCCCATTGCCTTGGTTGCTGGTCGTTAGTGCAAAGCTGTTGGCGGTTATGCTGCCTTTTGCTGTGCCCACATTGAAATCGCCGTTGTTGCTGATTTTACAAACCTCATTGGACACGCTGTTGGCAAAACTGCCGCTTGGGAATGCCTTTTTTACGGCGGGCAATACCACATTGTCAAAAAACATCTCTTGTGAGATCAAAATCACGGAATTGGTATTTGCGCTCAAGGCCGTCGAATCGAAAGCCGGCTGCATGGGGAACGGCTTGTTGCTCAACAGGCACAAAAAACACAGCACATCGGTACCCACGTTGGTTTGGGTGTAAAAATAGTCCCATTGGAGGGGTTTTAGCCAAGAGGACACGTTTGGTGGAGCGGGATTCACATTGCTAAAAATAAATTGCAGTTTGTCCTTGTTGTCATAAAAAGCGGCGGCTATGAAGCTTTTCAATATGCCGGTGGCGATGGTGTCCAGGTTTTTGTCGGGGTCAAACAAATTGATGGCTGCCACATAACCGGGGGTATCAGGGTCGCTGCCATTGGTGGGCGAAAAAACGAGGGTCGTCTGGTTGCCGCTGCCATGGACGCTTTGTGGGGACCCGGGCCCCATCCAACCGAGGTTCATCTGTACTTCCACGGTGACATTCGAGAGGTCGTAGCTGCCCGTAATGGCACCTCCTTCGAGCGACAGAAAACCCTGTGCAATCGGCACGTTAAAGTTGATTAGTTTGTTGCTGCCCCCTTTCACAATTTGCCAAGGTGACAGTTTGCCCGTAATCTTAATTGTCGAGCCAGAATCCGGATCAACCGTGGAATACGCGATTTCCAAGTCCATTCCCGCCATTTCGGCCGTCAGAATTTTATTGACTTCTGCAATAGATAAAGCATAGCAGTAATCGTATCCGTAGGTTTTCATAATCCTTTTGTAATGATTGTAAAGTGGTGAATTTGATACAACAAAGGTGCGGACAGCCCATGTGCATCGACAAGAGTAAAAATGCTTGTTATTAAAATCAGGTATTTTCACCTGTGAGCCCCGTATATTTTGGGAGTTTGAAAGGGTACACATTGTCCGGTTAAGATTGCGAGGCACTCGTCAAAGAGAACGCCGATCTTAAAGCAAAGACGAAGAGCTTGGAAGACAAATGGGCATACGCGCCTTTTTCAAGGGAGTCGGCAGAAACCGGTATGTAAATTATTGTGCTAAGGCAACTCAAACCTGGGCAAAAACATCTAGATATAACATAAAAATTATCTTCCTATGCGCATCAAGTTTCTACTGCCCGTGCTTTTGCTGCTTCCCCTTACCATTCTTGCTCAGGGAAAATCCAGTCATGCCTGGGGGGATCGATTGCTGCTGGGCGTCCATTACGGGTTTGAAGAAGATTTTGTTGGCGACCGCGACAACCAATATGAGGTGGCGCATTTTGCCGGGGCCAGGGCTGGGGTCTCCATCACCAAACAGCTATACGCGGGGATTCAAGCGCGATTGATCAAGGCGCGCAACTTTGAAACACCCACCCAAAACTTTTATATGGCGGGCATATGGGCAAGGTATTATGCGTTACACCCGGTGCAAAAAGCATCGTCCAACCGATTTGGCCTTTTTTTGGAGTCTGGGTTTATGCTCGGCAACTACGCTTTTGAAAACCGCAATACCGTGGAGTATGCTTTTCCGCGATCGGGCAGCTGGTATATTCCGGCCGTTTTGGGGGCTGAACTCAGGATTTGGAGCGGCTTAACCCTGGAGGGAGGCATCAATTTGTTCTACAACAACGGCGGGAGCTGGGACGATCAAGGCTTCGCCTATCCGAGTTTGGGTTTAAATTGGCACTGGTAATTAGGGTTAAGGCAATAATGCAGGCTGTGAAAGAAGTGATTACGTTGGTTGCCCGAGACGTGAGCATGGGCTACGTGGCCGCGTTTAAGAGCCATGTCACGCCATGCAGAGTCCGATGATGCTTTATACGCTTTTCTAAGAACGAGCGGGTCACCGATAGTCCAACTTCAACTGGGCAAAAGTTGCCCAGTTTTTTAACAATTGCCGCTCTTGTTTCGTGGGTTGCCTATTGTATGGGCCGCAAGCCTGCACAATAGTTTTGCGATGGTTTACTTGAATGGTCATCAGGCGTTCCGAGCCGGAAGGGATTTGTTTGGAAAGCGACCAAATGGAGTGTTTCGCCTCGATGCAGCCATCAATATAGCCGGCGACACAATGGCGCATTACCCGACCTTCTTCGATTAAATCGTATTGTGTATTGATTTCTTTAATGAAGTATGCTTCTTGTTCGTTGATTGCTTGATAAAATGGCTGAATACCGCACGAGAGCCAGGAATTTGCTTTGAATTTTAGTTCTTTCAAACGGCCAAGTTCCTCGTGCCAGGCTTCCATTCGGCGCAGTATCGCGGCGAGGGAACGGCCTTTTAGACTAAAATCCCGACGGTTGCGCCGCTCGTTTTCCATGTAATCAATCAAATGGGAAAGCCTTGCGCCGCGTAATTCGGCTTGGTTTCGTTCGAAAAAAAGCATCAGTTCCCGTATAAAAGGGTCGTTATAATTACCCATCCCCGCATTGTCGTAATACCGCGCCACCACGTCTGCTGTGTGGTCGTCTGGCCAAACCGCCAGGCACACCGCCCGGTAAAGGTCCCTTTGATAATCGCCGCAGGAATCCATTTGCCCCAGAATATGGGCCGCTCGCGGCGAAATGCGCACCCTTTTAGGGCTGTTTGCCCGCTGAAAGGAGGGCAAATCACGCAAAGTACCGCCCAAGCAGACATGGGCTGCATCTTCATACCAGCAATTATCTGTGCCAAAATTATGCAACAATAGGAGCGGTAGTCGTTTAAGCGGCATCCGGGCGTTCACGCGTGCAACACTCATTATGCCTTTTAATGGTTGAAACATGAATTTGACGGACCTTGCTACCTCAGGTGCATTACGCATAAACCAGTAATTGAGCAAGCCCTGACAAGGATGGCAAAGGATTTCCACAGCCTTATCCAAACCGAAGCGTTCGTGCAAAACTGGCAGGGCATAATCCAGGAACCGCGCAGTTTCACGCACCAGTGCCTCTTGCTCGGAAACTGTAAGATAGGAAGCATCCGTACCCCAACCATTCGGGTATTCAATTCCACTGGAATTCATGCTACACCAACATTCCAATTTTGCATCAAGTATGGTGTACATCAGCACATTACGCAAAGGATGGGCGGGAGTATATTGGACCAAATCTGCCAGCAATATGCCTCTGAGCTGTTGATCGTTTTTATATTCAGGATTTAATAAATTTCTATAAGCCCCCCATTGCCGCCACTTCTGAATCTTTCTTTCTTTGTGAAATTGCACAGCCACTTCATGCCCTAAGATAACATCCAAAAAACGGGCGTTATCTACCATTTGTTTCAAGGAATTGCCATCTGTGTTTTTGCTCCAAGTTGCCCACAGGTAAGGCAATTGATTCCAAGTCTCCGTGTCGATTTCCATTTTTTGCGTCAATATCCAATGCAAAGGCAACTCAATAGCCTTTTTTTCCTGCGGACGGGCGAGAGGGTCATTGGGCCACATACAGGCTACCTGCTCTTGCAGCGACGATACCGTGTCGCTCCCCAATGCCCAAAGCCCTGTCAGGCGTGGGTCTTGCCGGATATGTTCGCGCTCACGCAGGTAATGGTATTTATTTTTTTGCGGGGACATTTTTTGAACTTGAGTTGAAAGACTCTTTATTTTATGGATAATAAAAAACGGACCTGGTTGAGTTATGCGTCTTGAATAAGGTACCTGAATAGGTGGCTTTTATCCAATTTCCATGTTTTCACGGGTCAAATGGCCATAGTCATCATATTCGTAGGTTGTAATCGTCGTTTTTCCATATTTCGCTTTTCGCGCTCGTGTTATCCGTCCTTGCGGATCGAAATATAAGGAATCACGGTTTTCAACCACTAACCACGCTCTTACTGAACAAACCTGGTTTTCCCATCCACTTTGACCACCAACAGGGCAGGCCAAATGCGTTTGACCCAAGCATCAGGCACGGTGAAGGAGGAAACGCCGGCAGGCAGGTCTTTTTTGTAAAATTTTTGCCTCCAAAGCCAAAACCAAAGCACGACACGGACATGGTATGCCTCCACCCGCCCCGGCTTTTCCAAAACGATTACAAATTTATCGGATTCCAAAGGGCTGAATTGGGTGCGCACCGTTTCATCTTTTTTATTCAACAATGCTGCCTGGACGGCTTCCTTGGCCAAACCGGGGTGATTACTGTGAATAGACACCTGTACAACGTCTTTTTTGCCCGCCAGCGCAAAGTTCATGGCGACAAGGCCATGGACGGTTCCTGCCGGCTTGGGGCCAATGAGAATTACCTCAAATTTGGAAATATCGTCGCCCCCAAAAAGCGCACTTGCGTTGGTCATCGCGCGCACATCATCCACCGAATCGGCCACATAGGACATATAACCGGCAGACCTGAAGGCAAGCGACATACGAATGCGCCACCAGGGGTTGCGGTCAACGAGGAGTATGTATTTTGTGGGCATAGCAGTTTTTTTGGAAATATGGCTTGAATGGGGCCAATAACGCAGTGTAGGGGGGGGGGAGTTCCGTTAAGATTTGCAAGCAAGCACAAAACGCTGCGGCTTTTCTCGGTCTAAAAATGGCGGTAATTGGTTTGATCGAGGAGGCTGAACCTCAACGATAGGGTACAGTCGGTATAGCGAGGCGCGAGCATTTTTGAAAATTCGTGCAACACGGCGCGAGCAGGTAGTTTTTTAGAATTTTATGATGCAATAGGGTAGTAGTTTTTCGATTTTTTTTTGTTCTGGTTCCGTGATTCGGTTGCCCATTAAATAAAGGTAGTGCAAATTTTCCAATTCTCTGATTTCGTCTGGCAAACTGCTCAATTGATTAGAACTCAAATCCAGCGTCGTCAAATTTTTCAACCCTCCGATTTCGGCTGGCAAACTGCTCAATTTATTTGTACTCACATCCAGCATCGTCAAATTTTTCAACCCTCCGATTTCGGCTGGTAAACTGCTCAATTTATTTGTACTCACATTCAGCGTCGTCAAATTTTTCAATTCCCCGATTTCGGCTGGTAAACTGCTCAATCGATTGTGCCGCAAATCCAGCGTCGTCAAATTTTCCAACCCTCCGATTTCGGCTGGCAAACTGCTCAATAATGGATTCCCACTCAAATCCAACGTCATCAAATTTTTCAATTCCCAGATTTCGGCTGGTAAACTGCTCAATTGATTAGAACTCAAATCCAGCGTCGTCAAATTTTTCAACCCTCCGATTTCGGCTGGCAAACTGCTCAATCGAATATACCTCAAATCCAACGTCGTCAAATTTTTCAATTCCCCGATTTCGGCTGGCAAACTGCTCAATAATAGATTCCCACTCAAATCCAACGTCATCAAATTTTTCAATTCCCAGATTTCGGCTGGTAAACTGCTCAATTGATTAGAACTCAAATCCAGCGTCGTCAAATTTTTCAACCCTCCGATTTCGGCTGGTAGATTAGTGAGTTTGTTATAATGTAAAATCAAAACCTTCAATGCTGTATGTTTAAAAACCTTTGCAGGAATTTTGGTCAGTTCTTTCTCAGACAAATCTAATGCAATGATTCCTTCTCCAAGCAAGGCGGCATCATAAACCACCGGATATGTTTCCTCCAAAGTGCCCAGCAAGTATTCTACCCCGTCTTTTTTTACCGGCCTCGGTCGCACTACCTTAGAAAGATACTGCCTAGTGCCCAGCAAGTATTCTACCCCATCTTTCTTTACTTTGGCAAAGCCAGTTCGCGAATCAAATTGCTCTGCTTTTTCCCATCTGCCCAAGTTTTTAATTTCATCGCCTTCTTTGTTGATGAAATAAAAAACATTGTCCCCCCCCTTTTTTCCAAAAGCCAAAGCAAACTTGTCATCATAAAAATAAAAGGCATTGATGAGTTTGTTGGCGTGAGTAAGTGCGCTGTCGGCTCGGGCGAGGGCAGCAGCAGTTTTTTCCTGTTCTGCCTGCACTTTGATGAATGCACTGTCTGCACGCGCACGGGCAATTTTAGTTTCAGCGAGGGCAGCAGCGGTTTTTTCCTGCTCGCTCCGCACCTGTTCAAGGGCCTGTTTGGTCGCAGCATCCGCCGCCTCCGCTCGCCGCTGTGCAGCCTCCGCCTCATCCTTTTTCTTTTCTATCGCCGCAAAAACCTTATCAATAAATGCATTGACCTCCGCTTTTTTAGTGGCATCATAATTTTCCGCTCCCCTTGCATGGTCGAGCGCAGATTTGTAATTGCCTTCTTGCAGGGCTGTTAGAGCCAATTCCATTTTGCAGGAATAGTAATTGCACTGGGCTTGGGCTTGGCTGCTGCACAATAACAGCAGACAAAAAATGAGTATGTTTTTGATCATTTTTGAGATTTTAAAATTGGGCAAGTATCGCTGTTTTTCCGAATTACCATGTTCAATTCCTGGATTTTCTTTTTGGTTTCCACGGAGTTGAGTTCATAAACCGCTGATTGCTGTTGCTTGAAAGTCTCGTCCGCTCAAAAATGGCGGCAATTGACTGAGGAGGCGACGCCTTAGCGATAGGGCATACCCGCCATGGCCGGGCGCGAGCATGCTTGCAGCATGGCATGAACAGGTTCAAAAAGGTATAACTTCACAGCCTTTAGGCAGAAATTTTTTTGCGTTTTCTATTTCAGAATCAGATATCGGGGTGTTCGTAAGATTCAATTTTTGCAGTTTTTTTAAATTCGCTAGCTGTATAGCAATTTTAGAAATATTGTTTGAACTCAAGTCTAAGTTTTTCAAATTTTTCAGGTTTCCAATCGAATCAAATATTTCTTTATGTTCATCGCTAATACCTAGCTCTTTTAGAAATAAAGTATGGATCATTTGGTTGTTTTCAAAAACTTCAGAAATATCATAACTGCTCCCATTCACATATAATAATTTTAAATTTTTATACTTATTGATAAAATTTGGTGCGTTTTTAGAATTTTCTAAAATGTAGTTTCTTTCAAATGCTTCGTATGAATATCGGTGGTAACCTATATTATCCAATATTAAAATCTCGTTCTCTTGAAAATTCTCATAATCAAATCTATAAATATCTCCTTCCGGGGTTAAAAGAAATGTAATTCCTTTTCCATCAGTAACCTTTGCAAAATTTAATGGTGAAGAAAACCATCCTGTATTTAATGAAGAAAACGGTTCTGCTTGTACCCAAATACCGAGGCTATCAATTAAATTTGCTTGTCTATCAATGTATCGAAAAACGAAAGGGAATGCGTATATATTAAGATATTCTCTTCGGTTTTGTTTCCAAAAATGTTTGTACGCCATACTTTCGGGTTTTTCTGTAAACGGGTTTAGATCATGTATGCCAAATGTAAAGATGTTCTTAACTAATATAGGTGCTACACCATTTGTTGAAAAATAAAAAAGCGAGGTCAATTTTCTTTCTATTTGCAACGCCGAATCAGCCTTGGCTTTTGCCTTTTGAGTTTCTATCAAGGCTGCTTTGGCTTCATTTTTCGCTTTTTCTGCTTTATATAAAGCGCTATCTGCTTTGAGTTTCGCTTTTTCTGTTTCCAACAGTGCGATTTTGGCTTCATTTTTCGCTTTTTCTGTTTCAGTAAGTAAAACTTTCACTTTCCTTTCCCCGTCCTCCGCCTCATTCTTTTTCTTCTCTATCGCCGTAAAAACCTTGTCAATAAATGCATTGACCTCCGCTTTTTTAGTGGCATCATAATTTTCCGCTCCCCTTGCATGGTCGAGCGCAGATTTGTAATTACCTTCTTGCAGGGCTGTTCGAGCCAATTCCATTTTGCAGGAATAGTAATTGCACTGGGCTTGGGCTTGGTTGCTGCACAAAAACAGCAGACAAAAAATGAGTATGTTTTTGATCATTTTTGAGATTTTAAAATTGGGCAAGTATTGCTGTTTTTCCGAATTGCTATGTTCAATTCCTGGATTTTCTTTTTGGTTTCTTCGGAATTGAGTTCAAAAATCGCTGCTTGCAACCGCTCGAAAGTATCATCCGCCAAACAAGAATTTCCCCCGCTTAATTGACCGTAAGCCAACTTGATTTCCTCTTCAAATTCCTTGAATCGTTTATCGGCTTCGGCAGCAAGGCGTTTTTCATTTTCGGTTTTCAGGTTGGAATATGCCACTTCCGTTTCTTTTTGCGCAGAAAATGCCCAAAACATTGCCCCCAAAGCCACGATCAAACCTATACCTATCGCCGTAAGCAAGCCCCGCACCGTCCGCAACCGCTTTTTGGTGGCTTCTAATTCGGTCTGCTCGCGGTGTTTTATCGCGGCTTCGCTTTCTATGATTCGCTGTTGTATGGAAACCGGCATCGCCAAATACCCTTCAAAAGGCCTCAAATAATCCAAATCTTCCCTCGAAAACAACCCAGCCCGCCCCTCATATACCCGATAAACCTCCCGCGCCCGCTCCCGCAACTTCATCTCCTCCGTCAAATTTCCCCCAACGACCCGCGCCAGCACGTCATGGCTGATTTCGTACTGCGTCTGCTCGCCCACTTTCAGGGCGCGGAGGATGCGCCGCTGTTCCAAGTCGCGCAGCAGGGCGGCGAGTGGTTGGGCGAGGGTCACGCCGTTTTTGGCGAGGGCGGCTTCCAGGTCGGCGGGGCCGGCTTGCAGTTTGGTATGGCGTTCGGTGATGAGTGTGGCGAGTAGTTCCAGTGGCAGTTTATCGCCATGTGTCGGGGCGAGTTCGCGCAGTTGTTTTTTCAGGAAAGAGTCGAGGATGCGCTCCAAATCGTCGTCTGCGCGCACAAGGCTGCTTTGTAAAACGGGCTTTTCTCCTGCGGTAGTCTGCTCGGCAGCCCGATGCCACAATTCATCCAAAAACACCTGCACGTGCGCCAACTCAATCTCCCGCTGTTTGTCCGGCAGTTTGGAAAGAATGGCAGCGGCCAGCATTTCGGGCTGCTGTGTTTGGAAATACGGTTGGTATTGCTCCGCCTCCAAAATTTGTTGGATGACCGCCTGCACATTAGAGCGGCTCATTTTCTCCAAGCGAAAGCGGTGCTGAAAAATACTCGGACAAATCGCCTCCCACTCGGAAAGATGTCCGATAAACTCCTCGCGCATCACGAGCAGCACGCGGCAGGGCGTTTTGTACTCGACGAGTGCTTGCAGACGGTTGAAGAAATCGCGTTTTTCGATCTCGGAGCCGAGCAGCAGCAATTCCTCGAACTGGTCGAAGAGCAGATACACGGGCTGGTACCGCTCCCCGAAGAGGCGTTCGACGGTCTCGCCGAAGCCCGTTTCCGGGTCGGTCGGCAGACCGGTCGCGGGTTGGAGGGCGATTTTTTGGCGCAGGCTTTCGTTGATGCGGGCAAAAACCGAGGTCGTCATATTTGCCCCACGCCGTATGGTGAGCGCGTACCAATCGGCATCGGAAAACTGGTTGCGCAGCCCGCACTCGATGAGGCTGGTCTTGCCCGCGCCGGAAGGCCCATAGACGAGCAGGTGCTTCACGCCGCTCAGGGACTGGTAAAGCGCGTTGGTCTCGCGCTCGCGCCCGAAAAAGATGTCGAAATCCTGTTGTTGGTAGGAATCGAGGAATTTGAATGGCGATTTGACGGTGTTCATGCTTGGGATGTTTTGAAGGGTTTGAACACCAGTTCCAATTGCTTGAACAAATCGTTCAACTTCGCCTGTTGGTTATTCTGCTTTTTTACTTGCAAAAACTTGTTCGAGGAAATAATCAATCGCTCCCCGAAAGGCAGTTCATTTCTAAATCTGGCAAACTCATAACAACCCGACCCGCCATTGCACCCGACAAAATAATAAATTTCAGGCGTTTGTTTGGGCGTGTCGGCGAACACCGTTTCATCAATCACAAGCGGCGAAAGGGAAATATAGGTGGTCGGGTCGTCGATTTTATCCAGGCAGTCATCCGTGTTTTTTCCTCGGAAGAGCAAAACGCTTTGGTTGTAGGTGCACTTATCTTCAATTTCCTTGGTGTTATAATCGGCGGCGTTTTTATCGGTAGCAGTGTAGATGCCGTGCAGTTCGCCGTAGCGATGAATGAATTTTTTACCCGTTCCCAGCCGATAGTTCAGGTTGATCTCCTTAATACTGACGAGGCGGTATTTAGCCAAAAAAGCAAGATTACGCAGCCAGAATATCAAGGCCGTCAGGTATTCATCGAGCAGGGCCGTTGTATCGGTTTCGTGCGCTGCTATTTCGTTTTTCAGCAATCGCCGTCTTGTTTTATCCAAAAACAGGGCGGTTTTATAAACATCGCTTTGCGTGTTGCTCAGTTCCTGCACAAAATCCGCGATTTGCGGCATGAAATCCTTATCTGTAGGAATAATTTCCGTGGCGATGATTAGTAAGTTAAGGTAGTCGTATTCGGTGTTTTGTTTTTCCGAAAGCAACAAAAACTCCCGAACGGCTGGGTGCTGCACCTGCATTTTTTCCAATTTGAAAATCTGCGCCACCTGCACATAACATAGGTAGCGCAGGGTGCTTTGGAATGCCTCGGCCATGTACGAAAGCCGCAACAGGGGCGGGCATTTGCTGTCGTCATCCAGGTTGGTCAGCATTTTTTGCAAAAAAACCTCGATAAGCCAGCCATAGTGTTCCATGATAGCGGTTGTCGTGTTGCGCACGGACACGCCTTGTTCGAGTAGGTCTTGGCGAAGGCCGAGTACCCATTGGTCGCTCCGGGATTCGACGATGTTTTCGGAAAGGTTGGCGGGCAGGGTTGGCTTTGCACCTTCGGACTCGATTTCGGTCAGTAAATCCAGTATTCCGAAGCGGATTTGGTTTTGGGTCAAAATCGCCTCGGCATGGCTGACGGTGCCAAGGCGGATTTGCTTTCGGATGTATTGGAATCGCCCGGATTGTTGCAGGATTTCATTCAGTTGTGGAGCGTTTTCGAGTGCTCCCCGGAGTTTTTGGAGCGCGGGGATAAGGTCATCTTGGGCAATAAGGTTTCGAATGTTTTGAATAAACTCTTGATTAGTCATTTTGTATTATATCATCGTTTGCTTTCCTGCATGCCGCCGCGCTAAGAGCGTGTTCGGGAATTTAAAAAAGTAGGTGTCGGGTATATCTTTGTAGTGACTAAACATCAGAGATAAGACAAAACAGTTCGAAGAATTGACCGACACCCAATGGGCCGCAATATCACCCTATTTAGACCTAAAACGCAAACGAAAGGTGAAATTACGGTCAGTGATGGATGCCTTGCTGTACATGTTTCGAGCAGGATGCCAATGGCGAAACGTACCGGCTAGTTTTCCAAAATGGCGAGCAGTGAACTACTATTTTGAGTGCTGGAAGAAAGATGGAACCCTTGTTCAGATGAACGATCAACTCAATAAATTGGATCGAATCCAATCTGATCGTTTTGCTACTCCATCCTTGATGTGTGTTGATAGTCAGAGTGTTAAGTTGACTCCAATGATTTATGCGGATCGAGGAATTGATAATAACAAGAAGGTCAATGGCAGGAAGCGACAACTACTAGTGGATACAGGAGGCAGGATTTGGCGCGTAATTGTTCATGCGGCAAATAGGCATGATGGTCCGGGCGGGAGTCCATTATTGGATGATCTTTCGACCTTTGATATAAGGTTAGAAAAAATACTTGGTGATGATGCGTATATGGGTGTTTTCGCAAAAAAAGCCCATGAGAAAGGGCTGGTTTTTGAAAGGGCTTCTCGACCTGAAAGTGTCAAAGGGTTTGTACCAGTTGCAAAGCGTTGGGTGGTGGAACGGACGATTGCATGGACAAATTTCTTCCGAAGGGTGGTCATGTTCGCCAACTTTTTCCTTTGTTAAGTTTATAAGTTGCTTGCCAATGCCTTCTTTTTTGTAGTTATCTCTTACTGCAAGGTCTGCAAGATAGCAAGCCCAAGCCCAATCAGTAATAGAACGAGAAACTCCAACTAATATGTCGTTGTCCCAAGCAGTAACTATCAGGTTTGAATTGTCAAACATTTTTTGAATTCGTTCTTTGTCGTAGGCTGGTCTTGGCAAACCTGCATTGTCGTAAAGTTCAATGATTTGGTCTGCGGTTGGCCGCTTGTCAAAACTATACTCTATATTCATATACTTATTGTTAAGTGTCGTTTTATGCTTGCAGCGAACTTGGGCACACGCGACAAGCCGACGTTAGGAGGCGTGGTCGCTGTGTGCGTTGTTATCTGGATTATTAATGTCCAGGCGTAGTGCTCTTCATGTATATATAATGTTCTATGTTTTTATTCTTTCCCCTAAATGGGTGATATTCTAATTCATCTAAAATTTGGCTCAGGTCTTTCATTACTGTATCTTCCCTAATTGTGAATTTCACTCCTCCCATCTGCTCATAATCTACAACTTGAATATCAAGATATTGTGAAATTTCTGTTTTTTTCGAAATTCCAATTTCATGTAAATAATTCCATGTTAAATTAGCAATTGAATACCAGCCGCTGAATGAGGTAACCAAGTCCTTCAATTTCATCATAGAATTATTTATTGGGTTTGCGGGCCCAAGAAATATTAAGTCAACAGGGTTTTCAATTTGCCCGAAAAAATATGGTTTTATTTGAAAAACGATCTTCAAATCAATGTTTTCGTTTTCGCCATTTAAAAAGGCAATTAGATTTTTTGAGGGTAAAATTCCAACTTCTGCCATTCTACAGCCCACATGCTTGCCAATATATCTTTTAACATTCAAATAATCTTCTTTCCAAGTGCTGCCAAATACCTTTTCTAAATCTATTATTTGAGAATTTTTAATTTGGGTTCTATTTTGGCAATATTGTTCTATGAATTTTTGATATGCTTTGTCAAATACTTGGCTCTTCGCACCATTACATTTTATGCAAAGATTTTTTTCAAATTTGATTCTATTAGAACCCGAACTTTGAATATCTTCTCCTTTCTCTTCAGTCACATATTTAATGTGATTAACTATATTACCCTTGGAATAGACTTTTCCATAAAGAAATTCCAAATCAGTCTTCTTGATTTTATGTTCTCTCGACAAATCCGTTGATCCGCACCACCAACATTTAGATTTGTCTATATTTACCCTGAGGAATTCCATATTGATGTTTATTTATGTCAGATAACGTTGGGCTTTACGAATGTGCCGCCCTGCGTTGGCTTTCGAGCGTTGGCATTGGGGCGGCATTTTCGTAAAGCCTTTGTTCTTCGTTTTATTAATTTATTATTATTGGGACTATACTTCTTTTTACAATGAAGCCGCCATAGTCAATATCCATTATGTAATTAGCCGACCCAACTTGAACGCCAGGTGCTCCAATAACATTAGTCCCAGGGCCAGGTGTATATGGAATTTGGGCATTAGGGAGTAATTCTGGAATACCATAAACTGGCCCATATTGAAATCCTCCGTTTGGAAATTGTGTTCCATTTTGCTCGACATATGCTTGAAAGCCTACATTATTAAGGTCTATTGGAGCATTGCATGTGTTTTTTATGTTCCCTGTGACTGAAATCTGATTTGTTGCAGGAGGTGATAGAACAAAATTGTTACTACTTAACCCAATTGGTTCATTTGCAAAATTACTTGCACAAGAAGTTAAGTTTGGCTGAATAACTATTTGACCTAAATCAAAAAACGAATTAGAATAGGATACGGAAATTGGAAAAACTTGTGGCTCGCCGCCCGCAATCCAAATTGTTAGCATAAAGTCTCCTTCAACAAGAGGTCTTACCAGTTCAAAATCTGGTGATTCACCAAAAGTCCCGCTCTGCTGCCCAGTGTATTCATAAAAGACTGGTTGGGTATAACCAAAACTATTTATTACGCTGGCTTTTATGGTAGTTTTACAACCCCATGCCGATTGAGATTGATAAAGAGTTTTTGAAAATTCAAAATCCTTGCTGAAAGTACCAGTTAATATTCCGAGAACATTAACATTGACACTTCCCTCTATTTTTGCACCATATTTTATTTCCGTCTCACAAAATGCAGTACATCCCGGATTGTTATTATTACATTCTGCCTCTCCCTTCAAAAAGACTTCGCCTTTTAAATTCACGTTATTGCTACTCAATCCATAAAATTTATACTTTAAACCCAAATCAAAAAACACTTTTCCAGATAAACTGGCTTGACATATGATGTATGGATTAGTTATTTGATTAATAGTGTCTTTTTTGAAATCCCACCCTGAACTTTGAAGATATTCTGCATAATAACTTGTGGTTGTTTTGTATTTGCCTCCGTAATTTACACTCGCCTCTATTTCACCTTTTATTCCAGCATGTGAGTATAAATTAGGCACAAGCACAATGGGAACGACTCCAATATAAAAAACTTGTGGATTTAAGTCGAAGTCGAAAATTTCAGCCTGTAAACTTTGATTTAATAAATCCAATTGACCGGATGCATTTAAATTTAAGTCTACATCTTTCACGACTGAAACGCCTATTTTCGAATACTCAACTTGGCTATTTTCAATAGTCAATTCGAATATTAGTTCCACTCCCAAAGAGTAACTTCCATTTAATTTAATTTGTTTATCAACAGTATTAGGGTCATTGTCATTGTCAAACAACAATAAATCCATATTGCCTTCAAATAAGTTTGAACGCAATGTATCGTCAGGTGTAATCGTTTTTTGTATTTTAATTTCCCCTGCTTCTATCACATCCGTTATTTTGGCTTCCTCTGTCGTTAAAATGGTTTTATTGCCTTGTTTAGACACATTGGTAACTCTGCGTAGATAGCCATAGGGTGCAATAGCCGTTGGCTCACTCACGAGGATAGAACCTGATTTGATGTCATCAATTTGGTTGCCATTGCCAGTATAGGTAACATGGATGCTATCTATTGCAGTTAGTATCTGATTCGTTTCACTACTGACAACTATCGCATTTTCATTGATTTTTACATCTGGATTAGGTTCTGGACTGTCTGATTTCTTACAGCCAATCAAGAGCAACAAAGTTGTAAAAATTGTTATTTGAAACGTTTTTTTCATTTTTTTTATTTTTTAAATTACGAAGAACGGTGGCAC
>Ga0209717_1001354_pt1 | contig 26579 bp, 6 predicted proteins | sample AD_UKC048_MetaG_FD_184418 | JGI IMG/M metagenome (GOLD analysis project Ga0209717, IMG submission 184418) | Active sludge microbial communities of municipal wastewater-treating anaerobic digesters from USA - AD_UKC048_MetaG (SPAdes) (version 2) | ecosystem: Engineered > Bioreactor > Anaerobic >... | reverse complement strand
TTGATTTTATCTTTTCATATCTTTATGCGTCTTTTTTGCTGCAACTTCGTTAGATTTTTCGACATAGGATAAACTATGTCTGCAAAATCTGCCTCGTTTCGCTAAAAAATCCATCATAAATCTTATATAACATAAAATCAAAACAGTTTCTAATAAATAAGAGATAATATGTTAAGGTTCAAATGGATGGCGGACTATTAACTGCTGCGGTACTTAAAATAAATATGAAGAAAAATCTTTTTTAATTCTTAATGTGCATATATTTGTGTGCAAATAAGCGGGTAACAGACTGTCTGATTTTTCAGAATTTGTAAACCATCAATTTCCTGAAACCAATTGAGACATCCCGCGCAGGGTTAAATATAAACAATTAAAATATTTGTATGAAAAAAAGTCTTTGTTTATTGATCGTTTTGTTGATTGCATGTTTTTATTATGATGCGAAAGGCCAGGCAGGCGCCAATGACACTACGTTTAATCCGACTTACCAGGGATTTGATCCGGGTACCGGTGCCAATAATTCAGTGTTGACGACCTCCATCCAGAGCGATGGGAAAATCATCATAGGTGGAAGCTTTACTTCTTTCAACGGAACTACCCGCCGGCGAATAGCGCGTCTGAACACCGACGGCAGTGTGGATATTCTTTTTAATCCGGGTACCGGTGCCGGTCCGAATAACACTATCGTATATACCACTTCCATCCAGAGCGATGGGAAAATCATTATTGCTGGAAGTTTTTCTACATTCAACCAGGTTTCCAGAAGCCGCATAGCCCGGTTGAATACCGACGGCAGCCATGATGCTTCCTTTAATCCCGGAACAGGGGCAAGTTACGGCAGCAGCATTTATACCTCAGATATTCAAAGTGACGGCAAGATCATCATAGGCGGAGATTTTACATCCTTTAACGGAACTGCTATCAATCGTATTGCCCGTCTGAATACCGACGGATCCCTCGATGCAAATTTCAGCCCGGGCTCAGGAGCCAATAATAATGTTTATTCTGCTGTTATTCAGGGCGATGGGAAAATAATTATCGGCGGAAGTTTTACGACATTTAATTCCACATCACGCAACCGGATTGCCCGCCTGAACAGTGATGGCAGTCTTGACACCTCTTTTGATCCCGGAACCGGTGCGAGTGGAACCATCCGGTCCGTCGCGCTTCAGAGCGACGGAAAAATCATCATTACCGGAAACTTCACCTCCTATAATGGTACAAACATAAGCCGCGTCGCCCGACTGAACAGCGATGGCAGTCTTGACGCCACTTTTATACCCGGCAGCGGAGCCAATGATTACGTCCGTAAAGCCATCGTTCAGGGTGACGGTAAGATAGTGATTGGAGGTGACTTCAGCACCTTTAACACCATCTCACGGTTGAGGATAGCCCGTCTGAACAGTGACGGAAGCATTGATGCTGCTTTCAATCCCGGAACAGGGGCCAATAACAGTGTCCGTGCAGGTATAGTAAAAAGTGATGGTAAAATCATTATCGGTGGCGATTTTACTTTGTACGACGGAACATCACGGAACTATTTTGCCCGCCTGAACAGCGATGGCAGCCTTGATACCACCTGCCTGACCTGTTCCGGAGCCAATGAAGTAGTTCGTTCTACAGCAGTACAGAATGATGGAAAGATTATAATCGGCGGTTATTTTACTTTTTTCAACGGAGCAGGAATAAACCGTATTGCACGGCTGGAAAGCGATGGCAGTCTTGATGCCTCCTTTAATCCAGGCCAGGGGCCTGATGGTGGAGTTACTTCGGTGGCCCTGCAAAGCGATGGAAAAGTATTTATTGCGGGGGATTTCAATTCCTATGACGGAACACTTATTAACCGCATTGCCCGCCTGAATACCAATGGAAGTCTTGATACCACTTTTGCTCCCGACACCGGAGCCAATAATGTTATCTATGCACTAGCCGTTCAGAGCGATGGTAAAGTGCTTATCGGAGGGGATTTTGACTCCGTCAATGAAACACCAAGAAACCGTATTGCCCGCCTGAACAGCGACGGCAGCCTCGATGCCACGTTTAATCCCGGCACGGGAGTGAATTACAGTGTATACTTTATAACGATACAGGGTGATGGGAAAATTATCATAGGGGGCAGTTTCACTTCGTACAACGGATCAGCGATAAACTATCTGGCCCGTCTGAACAGCGATGGCAGCCTTGACGCCACTTTTACGCAAGGCACCGGAGCCAACAATTATGTTCGGGGGTGTGTAGTGCAGGGCGATAGTAAGATCATTATTGCAGGCAGTTTTACATCATACAACGGAACTACGCGTAACCGCATTGCCCGTCTGAACACCGACGGAAGCCTTGATGCTTCCTTTGACCCCGGTACCGGCGCAGCTTCTTCTATATATTCACTTTCATTACAAAGTGATGGAAAAATACTGATCGGCGGGGTATTTACCACGTTCAACGGAACATCAAGGATAAGGTTTGCCCGTCTGAACAACGACGGCAGCCTTGATGGCACATTTAATCCCGGCACGGGAGCCAATAGTATTGTCTACACAATATCTTCGCAGAACGACGGGAAAATTATTATCGGCGGTGGTTTTGTGAGCTATTACGGAGCAGACAGGAACAGGATTGCAAGGGTATTAAATGCTACCATAGTAGGGATACCCGAAAACATTAATGTATACTCATATTCCTTATTTCCGAATCCGGCAAACGGAATAGTTCAGTTAGTATCTGATCATACCATGGAAAATGCAACAATAAAACTTTGGGATGTACAGGGCAGGCTGATCATTCATGAAGAAAATGTTGACGGCAATAAGTATACTTTCGACCTGACCAACAGCCCGAATGGCATTTATTTTATTGAAATCTCGGAAGAAAACAGCGTTTCACGCCTGAAAGCAATCAAAGATTAATATCAGAACGGAGACCGGTGAATTAAACCGGGTTAATCCGGATTGGAATATGTGTAAATTCTGGATGAAACCTTTAATATGGCCTGCAATACCCTGATTTTCATTGACGGAATAGTAAAAGTCCTTACCATCCGGCTAAAAATCAGATCCGGTTCAAAATTAATTCGATGAACTTTTTCCCATATTTCCTGAATTAAATATCTAAATTTGCTTGTAAAATCGCTTTGGAACGGATTTTATTTTCAGCGGAATTTGCTTAATAACAATTGGATAGTGTATTATTTGTGGATTGAGCAATTACGGTTGCTGAGCCTGCCGATTTTAGTTTTTAATTCGTATAACAAAATAGATATCTTAAATATTAATTGGAATAACAACATATGGGAACAATTCTTTTACTGTTGAATAACTCTTACGGAGCATTGTCCGGCCTGCGCATTATCCTTTTTGCAGTGTTTATGGTTTTTTCTTTTTGTACCGTCAGGTCACAGACAACAGTTGAATCAAAGTCTAAAGATAAGCAAACTGTGTTAAAAGGGACGAGTCAGGATTATACGGGAAATCATCTGCCATCGGCTATTTTATTATCTGTTCCCGTGCAAAAAGAAAATATTTCAGTAATTCATGAGCCGTTAGGGGTTCATGCCCCTGGAATAAGCGATGCTGATTATGATGCTAAAAAAGCGGAATGGATTATGAATTATCCTGATGAGTATAATGATTACCTTATCAAATCAATTCCGGTCACCTGCGAGGAGGTTGTCCGCTTCACTGCTGAAGCGACAATTCCTGTTACATATTCAACTGACGGGATAGCAGAGCATGCACCGGCTTTGGATGATCCTGAGTATAAAACAAAAAAGGAATTGTGGATACAAAAATATCCTGATGAATACCGTGCGGCCTTATGTAAACCATCCGGTCAATATCTGGCAAAGGCTAATGGTGATCCGGCTATCACTGCGACCCAGGATACTGAAAATCTGCAAAAAACTGCTGTCCATGCCCCCGCTTTGAGCGACCCGGATTATGAAACCAAAAAAGAATTTTGGGTGCAAAATTATCCCGATGAATATAAAGCCTGCCTTGAAAATAAAACGACCGATAATCGCCATATTAAAAATAGCATGAACCAGGAAATTATGCTAACTATCCCAAAAATCTCAGGAAAAGTCGCGGAACATGCTCCCGAACTCACAGATCCGGATTATACAGTAAAAAAATCGGAGTGGATAAAGAACTATCCCGGGGAATATATTACAGCTTTGAAAAATAATCCAGATGGAAATTTCTTACCAACTACCGATCTGCCCGTGTGGAATGAAATTCCGAAATCAAAAAGCACCATCAAACTTCCGTCCCATGCGCCGGCATTGAACGATCCTGACTATCAGGCCAAAAAGGAAGAATGGATTAAAAGGTATCCGAAGGAATATCAGCAGGCTATTAATCCGGTAAACTACTCTGTTCAGAATAAATAAAAATGATATTATTTTCCGGTAATTTCGATAAAGTATAAAATATATTTATGAATAAATACATTTTTAATATTATTAGCAAATCATTGACTATAAGGTATCTGACGATAATTCTTTTTTTTGTAGCTATCATTGCTGGCCAGGCCGATGCCCAGGAGTCGTATATAACAAAGCCAAAATCAGAACCACAGGGTTTAATCGGGTCGGGAAATGGGGGTGAGGAGGGGCGTCATAAAGGACAGCTCCCCTTTGACAAAGGTAATCTTTTAGCCGGAAAGCGTTCTGTGGCCGGTAAAAACTGGCAGGACGTGGGCAGGTTTGCCCGTTTCACCCCGCAACAGGAGATACTGTCGCAGCGGGATGAATTTTCCAAGCATTTTCAGAATCCGGACGGAACCATCACGGCCATCATCTCGCAGGGATATGTTCATTATAAGGATGAAGCAGGATGTTGGCAGGATATCCTTACGGATATTAGACCGAATGTTTCCGGCACTAACATGGATTATCCTTATGCGATTACTGAAAACAATTATAAGATCTATTTTCATGAGTCCCTGGATGATGGATACCTGCTAAGGTTTCCCGCCGGTGATGTCTGCCTGGGTATGTCTGGAGAAGTCCGCCTTTTATCCGGTGATGAAAAATTGCTCAAAACCTTGTCGCGCGCACCGTCTGCAGGTGATGTGAAAGATAACAGCATGATATTCAAAGGAACGTATCCGTTTGGTTATGACGAATTGATTGTGCAGGGTATGGGTACAGACCATGATATTGTTTTAAATGAACTTCCGGTATTTCTTAATGATGCTCCGGATGAGTCTTTTGTAGCGTTCCGTGAATTTGTGAGATTACCCGGAGGCTGGAAAATTGTGGCGAAAACGGACTTTTATCATGCAGCATCCGGGCAGAATGCTGATGATGGAGGCCTTATTGTTGTTGACGAAAAAGGTAATTATGTATGTGAATTTCTAACTCCTGTCGTTCGCGAAAAGAATCTTCGTGTCTTGCCGGGAAGCAATGGACCAAAAGGTTCTGGAGATGGCCTCCTGGAGATGAGCATCAACAGGACTTTTTATTTGGAAAGCGGTGATGGAGGTTATTTCATTGAAACCCGTGTTCCGGCCTCATGGTTAAAGGATCCTGAAAGGATTTATCCCGTAATTATTGACCCCACTATTACCTGTTATCCGAATACCGTTCACGCATGGACGGGCTGGAATCAAAGTTCATCGTCGTGCTATGGCGGCTTAAACTACTCTGGGGATTATCTTTACTGGGTTTCCAACTATTCGCCCTGCGCACCATCGGCCTATGCCAATTATAATTCCAAAGGTTTTATGTATTTTAATACTGCCGGTATACCTGATGGTTCGGCCATCAATTCCACGGTGTTGAATTACGACGTCTATTCGAAAAGTTCCGGCACCCCGTATTATTATATCCGGGGGATGGCAACTTTTGAAACCACCTGTTCCGGTAAATGGACCTGCGAGACTACCGGGATGACTTACCTTGATTATACTTCCTGTTCGTCTACAGGTTGGTATTCTCATGTATTGGGCAGCACTGCCAATACCGATCTTGCCGCTCGTTTACCTTCCGATTTTTTCGGTGTTGCTTTTGATGAATACGAAACAGTGGGCTGTTACTGGGTGAGGGCTTACGGTTGGTATAATACAAGTTATATGCCTTACATCACGGTGGAATACACCTTGCCCTGTACATCCCCTTCAAACGACAGCTGTGCGGGCGCTACATCAATTCTTACCACGCCATACAGCAACAGCGGTGTGCTGGGTTGCAGCGATGATTGTCCCGGCGGCGGGTATTATGATGTATTTTACTATTTCACACCCACCGCTACCGGCTCCTATACAGTGGATATGGGATTGAGCACAGGTAATACATTTTTAAGAGTGTTTTCCGGTTCATGCTGCGGAACTCTTGTCGCTTCCGACGATGACAGCTTCGGAGATTCAGACCCTTCCATCACCCTGACACTTAACGGCGGAACCACCTATTATTTTGAATGTGGCAGCCATGATACAAGCGGGTATGCCAATTCAGCTTATAACTTAAATTTTGTACGTAATTGTACCACGCCGTCTAATGAAACATGTGCAGGCGCAACAAATGTTACCTATTCTCAGATTGCTTATGGTTATAATGCAACAGGAACCCTGGGTTGCACCGATGATTGCCAGGGCAGGGCATACCACGATGTTTTGTACAGGTATGACTGTAGCTGTACGGGAGTATATACCTTTGACATGCGCAACAGCGACGGGGATACGTATATGAGGATATTTGCCGATACCTGCTGCGGCACCCCTCTTGCTGAAGATGATGATACCTACGGAGACTTTGATCCGCAGATAACCGATACGCTGACTGCCGGACATACATACTGGGTTGAATGTGGCTCCTGGTCTGCCCTTGATTATATGAAAGGAAGCCTGTACAATCTGTATATAAGCACAACATGCCAGCCTCCGTGCACTGCTCCATCCAATGAGTCATGTTCCGGCGCAACGGTTATTTCGGCTTATAATACACCCTATGCGACGGCCGGTGTGCTCGGCTGTTCCGACGATTGTTCCGGGTACGGGTATTTCGACGTGTTCTATTCTTATACTCCTCTGTACACAGGTTCGTACACTATTGATATGGGGCTCAGCGACGGCGACACCTATATGAGGATATTTTCGGGTTCCTGTTGCGGCACCCTTCTGGCTGAAGACGATGACTCCTACGGAGATTTTGATCCTTCCATCACAATCACACTGAACGGAGATTCTACTTATTATATCGAATGCGGAAGTTACTGGACGACGGGTTATGCACATTCGGCATACAATTTAAACCTGTTACGCAATTGCAATCCGCCCATCAATGAAACCTGTAACGGCGCCACTCCCATATCCTTTGCCGAGATAGTCAGCGGGTATAACTCGGCAGGAACCCTGGGATGCACCGATGATCGTCCGGGAAGAGCCTATCATGATGTCTTTTACAGGTATGACTGCACCTGCACGGGAAGCTATACCTTTGATATGGGTAACAGCGATGGCGATACGTATATGAGAATATTTGCCGATTCATGTTCCGGTCTCCTGGTTGACGAGGATGATGATTCTTTTGGAGGGCTTGATCCTTTGATTACCGTAACATTAACCGCAGGCAAATCTTACTGGATCGAATGCGGATCATGGTCCGCCATGGATTATATGACCGCTACAGCCTATAACCTTCATGCCATCACCACATGTGTAATTCCTTGTAACTCACCAACGAATGAAACATGTTTGTCGGCAACATATATTTCTACTGCACCTTATACCACCAGTGGCATGCTGGGTTGCAGCGACGATTGTACCGGCGCCGGGTATCATGATGTATTTTATTACTTTACGCCTTATACCAGCGGCTGGTACACTGTTGATATGGGCCTGAGCGACGGAGACACCTACCTCAGGGTGTTTTCTGGTTCATGCTGCGGAACCCTCGTGGCTGAAAATGATGACGGCTTTGGAGGTCTGGATCCTAAGCTGACGTTATATTTATCGGCAGGAACCAATTACTATTTCGAATGTGGAAGCTATTCTTCCGGAGGCTATATGAACTCTGCCTATAACCTGAACCTTGTTCGTACCTGCATGGCGCCGGCAAATGAAATCTGCTCCGGAGCGACGGCACTTACCTATTCACAGATAATAGCCGGATATAATAATGCAGGTAACCTTGGATGTACCGATGATTGTCCCGGACGGGGTTACTATGATGTTTTTTACCGGTATACCTGCACATGTACCGGCAGTTATACCTTCGACATGCGGAACAGCGACGGCGACACCTATATGCGGATATTCTCCGATTCGTGCTGCGGAACAGAAATAGCCTATAATGATGATGGCTATGGCGGACTGGATCCCTCCATCACCATCACGCTGACATCAGGTACCACCTACTGGATCGAATGTGGTTCGTATGCTACATACGATTATATGAAGGGCAGCGCATATAATTTATATGCAAGCACATTATGTGTTCTTCCGCTGGGTTGCGGAAATACCTACCTGGGATCCATACATCCGCTTTCGTGCCAGCCGGCCGGTGCTGCCTACCAGTCGGGGACGGTGCCATTCTGGTATTTCGCTGCCAACAGCGGGATCACGTACCATTTTACATTAGGTTCAAACCCTGAGGACAGCTACCTGCGTATCTATGATGCCGGAGGAAGTTTGATAGCCCAGAAGGATGATAACGGGCCGTTTTACACCGGTTATCCTGCTTCTATAAGCTGGACATGCACTACATCCGGAACCTATTTCATTACAGCTTCAAATTATTATTGTGATCCTTTAAACAACTCAGGCAGTATGGTATTCTGGAGTACCAATGATCCTTACAGCCGCAGTTCGGGCACCACTATTACGCCTTCGGCAAACTGGCAATATCAGCCCTATGCATCTGATTCACTGAATTGGTACTATTTTTCTGCATCTGCCGGTACCATGTATGATTTCAGTCTTTGTGCCAACAGCGAAGATTCCTATCTCACGATATATAATTCCTTATGGAATGTTAATCAGGCAACAGCCGATGATAACGGGCCTTACTGTACGGGTTTTCCTGCTTCAATAAGCTGGGTGGCCCCGGCGACAGCCACTTACATCATTGTTGTTTCAGGTTATAATTGCAGCGGGTTTGAAAATGCCGGAACCCTCGCTTATAACAGGCATGAGATTACTCCAGTAGTATGTCCCTCCCTGGTGACCATACAGGAGAACGAGCCGGATTGTTACAACGGCTATACGGATTTCACCAATGGCGGATGCAATTCGGCACCTGAGGCATATACTGAGCTCACAGCCTGTCACGATGTGGTTTGCGGCAAATCCGGCACGTACACGGTTGGCGGGGCCAGTTACCGCGATACCGACTGGTACCGGCTTACCCTGAGCGGGCCCGCCACATTGAATGTTAAAGCCGTGGCTGATTTTCCGTTACAGCTCATGGTAATCGATCTGAAAAACGGTTGTGCCGGGCAGACCACCCTGGGTATGGTGACGGCAGCGCCGGGCGATACGGCTTATCTGAGAACAGCTTATGCCGGGCCGGGAGTCATTGTTTATTGGGTGGGGCCTGATGATTTCAGCGGCGTTTCCTGTGGCAGCAAATACGTGATGTATTGCAGCACCAGCGATTCCATCTCACTGATTTCCGCCACCGGGAGTGACCACCAGACTTTATGTAAAAATACAGCTATTACAGATATTAAATATGCCACCACCGGAGCTACGGGCGCTGTTTTCAGCGGTTTGCCGGCCGGTGTTTCCGGAACCTATTCGGGAGGGAATATCACCATAAGCGGCGCACCATCCGTAAGCGGAACATTTTCTTATTCGGTTGTTCTGAACGGCGCCTGCCAGGTTACGGCTTCCGGCACCATCACCGTACTGGCTTCTCCTGTGGCTGAGGCCGGGAACAATATCACCTGTTACGGTACGCCGGTACAGATCGGCAGTTCATCCAGCGGCCCGGGAACTTTTCTGTGGATCCCCGCCACAGGACTCAATAATCCTTATGTGGCCCAGCCGATGGCATCGCCTTCGTTTACCACCACCTATACACTTTTAGTAACATACAATGGTTGTACAGCTTCGGATGCGGTCACTGTTACGTATGGAGGCGCCGGGCATACCATTAGCGGCAAAACACGATATGCCGGAAAGGCCGACGCTGGTGTTTATGGTAATCCCCCTACCTATAACCCGGCTGTCTATAATATCAGCAAAGTGCTGGTGACATTAAAAAGTTATCCTGCCGGAGCTGAACTGGCAAGGGATACGAGCGACGGCCCGGGAATGTATCACTTCAGTAATGTGCCGGACGGAAATTATATAATCTCGTATGATAAGTTAACATCAGACACGATGCAATGGTGCAATGATGCCAATGCTATTGATGTGGCGCTGGTAAAATACCTGATTGGCGCCGATACAATGACGGATCCTTCCCGGTGTTTTTCGGCAAAGTATAAAAAAGCCGCCAATGTGGATGACAATACGGTAGTCAATGCTATTGATGTTGCAAGGCTAAAGGCCAAGGTCGGATCGCCCTATAATCCTGCCCGGAACTTCCCGAAAGGAAACTGGGCGGCTTTTGATACGCTGGTAACGGTGGCCGGCGCTGATCTGAACATTACACTGAAAACCATCAGTTATGGTGATTATAACGCGTCCAGCATCAAATACCGTGATTCGACCGTAAGCTGGAGCCTGGTCAAATCTGTTCCTGAAAATATCATTGTGGTGGCTGATGATTATATCATGACCAGCGACCCAACGTATTTTGAAATCCCCCTGCGCATCAATACGGGTATTACTGATTTTGCTGCTATGGGCCTTGAATTGAGTTATCCGGAAAATAAGTACTGCCTTGTGAGTGTTTCCATGCCGCTGACGGGCAATAAAAACAATACGGTAAAGATCAATCCTTCCTTGGAGGAGATCATGGCCGATGAACAGGACCTGCTGGTGACCGATGAAGAAGGTGTTATACGTGTGGTATATGCGACAACAGATTATTTTGAAGTAGGGGTTAATGATGAAATTATCAGGCTGGGTTTCCGATCGTTGGAGAAAATGCAACAGGGGGAACCCGATTTTGGAATTTCCGGTACGGGAGTTATGGGTAATCAATATGGAGCGGAAAATGAAGGCGCTTTTCTGCTTATGCCAAGGATATTTGTTCAGGGCAACCATGATGAGGCGGGCTTTGAATTTTGCGGATATCCCAACCCGTTCAATGGTGAAGCCACATTGTCTTACTACCTCCCTGAAAAGGCTACCGTAAAACTGAACGTATATAATGCAATCGGTGAACTGGTGAATGAATTGGTCAATGAAATACAGCCCCACGGAAGACATACCGTGGTGTTCGCCTCACCGGATCTGCCGGAAGGTATGTACACTTTCAGACTGGAATTCAGTGGCATGAATGTGACTGAATGTCTTGTTTTGAAAATGATTCACTGATAATTACACTTAGCCGGGAAAATTTCAGCCGCTGATGTGAGGCAGATAAGGATAGTGTTTATCTGATTTGCGCCTTCGCGTCTTTACAGGCGTGAAAGAATTTTTCGCAATCCGGCCCGGCGGAAGGCAGATTCTCGCATCCTTAGATTCGTATTATACCTTATAATATATGTTTTAATTTAACTATATTTTATGGCAGATCGCCTATAACAGGTATTTTACAAGTTTTTTATTTAAATTTGTAGTAGTTTATTTCAAGGCATTATTAAATTTATTGAAAATGAAGAAATTAAGACGGGTTTTGTTTATTTTTTTACTATCTGTCCTATGTGATACCGGAACGGCACAACCCACACAGCAGACACCTGCCAAAGTGCTGGAGATTACCAACATTCTGGTAGATGCATGCACTACCCCGGAGGGTGAAAATGAGATGGTGTGCTTTAAGGTTGGACCCTCTCCGATCAACATCAATGACCTTAGGGTTGATGGAGGTATAAATACCCTTAGCTTACAAACAGCGCGCTGGCCCAATACCGTTCTTACCTGGATTGGTGTGGCGATGCCACCGGCAAAACCCCTTGCAATTTCATATATTAACAGCACCATTACCTGCGGTGGAGCGCTGGTTGAACCCACAGGAGGTATTTTACCCGCCGGAGCAGATGTTTTATTGGTCACAAGTACCAACTTTGATTCTGCGGCACACAGCTTTGCTTCACTTGCCGATACGTTGTTTGTTATTTTTCAGAATCCCGGGGGGCAGACAGCAGGGCATTTCAGAAATTATGATGTTACAGTTTCTTACAGGGCATTGGCGCTGATCCATACACCTACCTCCTCGGGAGATACGGTGATTTATTATATAAACCAACTGGTAGATCAGAGTGGCGCACATAATGCACAGGACGGTGCCGGCGTGAGGTATACCTGGGAAGGCGATGCCACCTATTATAACGAGGGATGCACGGTTCCGCCGGTAATCACGTATCACTACGATTCCATTTGTTCGGGACAAAGTTATGTATTGCCCGATGGCGTTCCGGTGACTTCCCCCGGTACTTATCCCGTCATCCTGCAGAGTACTCATGGCTGTGACAGTCTGGTGACCACCGTATTGTCGTTAAATGCCAATCCATACATAACGCCAACATTCACGGCTTTAGGGCCTTATTGTACCGGCGCCGTCCCTGAGGTATTGCCCGTCACATCTGTAAACGGGATCACCGGCATATGGACACCGGATTCCATCAGTACTTCTGCTGCCGGAACAGAGATATATACGTTTTCACCTGTGCCCGGCCAGTGTGCAGCCACGGCAGCCATGTCAGTTTCTGTATACGAACCTGTACCTCAGGTTATTGCAGGGTCCGCTGCATTATGTGTTGGTTCAGCAGCAACGTGGACAGCGACTACCAGCGGTGGAACCTGGTCCAGTGCAGGCACATCGGTAGCCACAGCAGATTCATTGACAGGCCTGGTGACCGGCGTCGCGTCGGGAACTTCTGTGGTGAGTTATTCGGTAACCACTGCCGGAGGTTGTGTGAATACTGCCACAGCAACTGTCACCGTGTCGGCTATTGCACAGGCATCTATCAGTGGCGGGTCGGCGCTCACCTGCTATAATACCAGTCCCGGAACACTGACCGCTGCCATTGCTGGAGGAGCAGGAGGGTATACCTATCAGTGGTATATGTTACCATCGGTTATTATTAATAATGCCACCGATAGTACGTACAATCCCGGGAATCTTACCTCAGGAACCGGGTATTATTGCATTGTTTCCGGAATGTGCGGCACGTCCGGCACGGATACGTTACATATTACTGTGTATCCTGAGCTTGATGCCGTGCTCAGCGGGGGTACCACCCCCATTTGTGTCAAGACAAGTCCCGGAACTTTTACGGCCACAAGTTCCGGTGGTACCGGTACCTATGCCTATCAGTGGTATAAAACTTCATCGGGCATCATAAACGGAGCCACCAGCAGCACCTATAATCCCGGAATGATGACCGTGAGCAATGGCTTTTATTGTATAGTAACAAGCAGTCCCTGCGGTACCGATACCACCTCGGCTTTTTTTGTCACGGTACTTCCGGAAGTCGGCACTCCGACGCCCATTACGGTATCGGGAGGTACAGAACCCGTCTGCCAGCTCACGAACGACACCACCCATACTGTTTATTCGACCTCGGCATCGAACAACCTGGGCTTTCACTGGTCTGTCAGTGATACTGCTGCCGGCGCCATAGATTCCGTGACGGGCATAATGACCTGGGCTAACGGATATTATGGATCGGTAAACATACAGGTTGTTGCATATGGCTGCGGGTTGCCGTCACCCCAGGTAAGCTATACGGTGGTGATAAACCAATGCGGCTCCGGGATCACTATCAACGGTAAAACATGTTATGCTGCCAAAGCCAATACCGGCAACCCCGTGCCTAATCCTCCGTCATATAATGCTGTGAAATACAATATCGATAATGTGATAGTCGTATTAAAAAATTATCCGTCCGGAACCGAGACAGCAAGAGACACCAGTGATGAACAGGGTAATTACCAGTTTATCAATGTGTCAAATGGTAATTATGTGCTTTCGTACGATAAATATACTGCGGATACCATGCAGGGCGGCAATGATGTGAATGCAATAGATATTTCTCTGGTAAAATATTTTATTGGCGCTGATACCCTGTCAGATCCCTCCAGGAATTTTTCAGCAAACTATAAGAAGGCCGCCAATGTTGACAATAATACTTCGATCAACGCTATCGATATTGCAAGGATCAAGGCCAAAGTCGGCGCTCCTTACAGTATAGCAAAAAACTTTCCGAGAGGCAACTGGTTGGCTTTGGATACTGCTGTCACAGTTGCAGGCACTGACTTGATCATCAACCTGAAGACGATCTGTTACGGTGATTTCAATGCTTCAAGTACCAAATACCGTGATTCTGTTAATATCTGGTCATTAGCCAAATCATTACCGGATAAAAATATTGTCGCACTATCAGATGAGTCAATTACCATAAGCAAAAACGAATATTTTGAGCTGCCTTTACGCATCAGTTCTGCTGTGGATGATTTCTCGGCTATGGGTCTGGAACTGGAATATCCGTTGGACGATTATAAGCTGGTCAGCGCTACTATGCCACATGAAGATAAAAACCAGGTGGTGAAGATCAACCCAACCCTGGAGGAGATCATAGCCGACGATAATGATCTGCTGGTGACCGACGAAGACGGCGTTATCAGGGTAGTATATGCAACAACCCGTCATTTTGATGTGGCTGCCGGCGATGAAGTCATCAGGCTGGGATTCCGCCCGATGAAGGATATGTCTCAAGGCATACTTGATTTTGAACTGTCCGGAACAGGCATATTCGGTGACCAATACGGCGAAGAGCAGGAAGACACTTATCTGATCATGCCAGAGATACTGGTTCAGGGCAGCAGCGCTGATGCAGGATTTGACTTTGCGGGTTATCCCAACCCGTTTAATGGTCATGCTATTCTTGATTATAGCTTGCCGGAAGATGGCTATGTTAAGATCAGTGTTTATAACAATATTGGCGAACAGGTTTGTGTGCTTGTTAATGAATCTCAGGCAGTTGGAAAACATACCGCTGAATTTGCACCCAGAGAGCTTGCCCAGGGTATGTACACGTTTAAACTCGAGTTTTCCGGAGCGAACAAATCAAAATGCTTGATAATAAAGATGATACATTAATGCGAGTGATAGGAAAATCGCGGTCAGGCAGAGCCCCCGACAAATAATGTCGGGGTGTCCCTGCCTGCGTGCCTGGCACTCCGGCAGCCAGGGAAGCCTGACTGCAAGGTAAGTCACATTTCCAGAAGACACCCCCTGGCTTTGGTGGCGGCACGACTGGCAACGCGCTGGCCTGGCGCAGTCGTACTGCCACTAATAGTTTCGGGTGGTTTACATCCTTTTATACGAGTGATATGATGACTGCGCGCTGGCTTTGCGCTTCAGGCAGTCATCCTATCACTAAAAATCAGGCGGTGGTTCCGGTTACTTTTTCATGTAACTTTTTTCCGGGAAAAAAGTCACCAAAAAACCTTGTCAAAACGTATGCTTCCACCCGCTCTCATCAGGACGGGAAAATCATGCAAACGGGTGCCTGAAATGTCCGTCAGAGGGCACATGCAGTTTGACAGTGCTTTTTGGGGCGGAAGAATGTGTAGGTTCATAAACGTATGGTACAGGACATTTCATGCAAACAGCTCATAAACAGAAAAACTGTTGCCGGGCTGCCTTTGCTGATTTTCACCGCCCTGCTGATTCACGCCGATGCCGGCTCGCCGTTTTGACAGGCCTCCCCGCCGCTTTTAGCACACTTTGGAGCTATACGCCATCATTCTATAATGCCTGATGATTTTCATTATCCCCAGCCGCCTCGTAGTTTACAAATGCAAACCGTTGAAAAAGGATGTAAACTCTGTTCTTCGTCTTTTCCCGATACTGAAGCCTGTCTGAGTGAAGCCTTCCGGTGTCTGAGCAGTCACAGTGAGCTTGTCCTGAAGCCGAAGCCACGGCTGAAACTCCCCATTAAACAAAACAAAGTTCATTATTTTGCCTAAAAACTAAATTTTTTGTTAATCTTGCTTTTTTATACCATTTACCATTATATTTGTTAACGATTTTTTACACCTGCCTTCTTTAATAAATTAAATGTGCGGAGTCAGCACAATAAACACTGACAATATAAAATGAAAAAAATATATACATTTTTTGTAGTTTTATTTATTTGTAGTATGCAAACAGCCCTTGCAACAAACGTTTCAGGGACAATCTCAACCAACACAACCTGGAATCTGGCCGGAAGTCCGTATGTAGTAACTTCTTCCATCACGGTAAATACCGGCGTTATTCTCACGGTCGAGTCTGGAGTGACGGTTCAGTTTAATAATGGACAAGGCATGATTGTAAATGGCACGCTTAATGCAACCGGTACGATTTTCACTTCCAGCAGCGGAACTCCTACACCGGGGATATGGGGAGTTATTCAGACAGGAAATGCCAGCTATAGCGGGGTCGTGCATCTCACAAGCTGCCAGGTTCTTTATGCCCAGTATTTGTACGTTTACAAGGGGACTGCAACGCTTGATTATACGGATTTATCGAATTTTTCGAGCCATGGTGTGCTCATATCGTCTGCGGGTACCCTGAACATGTCAAACGGAAATATAAATACACCAACAATCGTATCATCAACTGCTGGTATAAATTGTGAAGCCAACAGCCATGCTACGCTTACCAATGTAAATATTCAGCATTTCACTTATGGAATATGTTTGTATAGCAACGCCAGCTTTTCTTTCAACAGTTCCACCATCACCAACTGTACCTGGCCAATTTATTATGTTGCTTCGGCAGATCTTACACTCTCTGGCACCAATAATTTTACAGGAAATACAAACTCTGTGGTTAATCTTGCATTTGCAAGCATCCCCGATACGCTTGTTCTTCCCAGTATCGCTCTTCCTTATTATTCCGGCACTGTAACCGTTAATCACGGGGCTTCACTTAGCATACCATCAGGTTCCTCCTATAAATTTACCAATAGCGCTTACCTATATGTTTATGGGCATCTGACCGCAACAAACACCATCTTCACTTCCATCAACAGCAGCCCTAATCCCGGAGACTGGGGAAATATCACAGTAGGTACAGGTATCGCCGATTCTGGTTCGGTACATCTTTCTTCCTGCCAGATCAATTATGGTAGCAGAGGTTTAAATGTTGCGAACGGAATCGCTACATTGACAAGTACGAACATTTCAAACACTTTATATAGCGGTGTTGAAATAGGGACACTGGGTATTTTTAATATGACAAACGGGAATATCATTACAAGTAGTTCCACTGCCCTTGCAAGTTATTGGGGCGTTTCTACGTCTAACAGTTCACATGCTGCTATTTCAGGTGTAACTATTCAGGGCTATCGTGCAGGAATATTTCTTTCCGTTAATGCACGTGTGGATTTGACTAATATGACCATAACAGGGTGTACATGGCCCATTTATTATGCCGGTTCCGCTGATCTTACACTGAATGGCACCAATAATTTTTCAGGTAATACCAACTCTGTGATTAATCTTGCATTTGGTAGCATCGCAGATACGCTTATTCTTCCAAGTACCGTTCTTCCTTATTATTCCGGTACTGTAACCGTCAATCACGGCGCTTCAATGAACATACCCTCAGGATCCACCTATAAATTCGCCAATGGTGCTTACCTTACCGTTTATGGGCATCTGACCGCGACAAACACTGTTTTCACTTCCGTTAACAGCAGCCCAAACCCCGGAGACTGGAGCCAAATAACAGTAGGTGCAGGTATTGCCGATTCCGGATATATCAACCTTGCTTCGTGTCAGATTAATTATGGAACCAGAGGGTTATATATTGTAAACGGGAAAGCTATATTATCGAATACAAATATTTCAAATACGCTATGGCATGGCGTTGAAATCCAGCCACTGGGTACTTTACAAATGACAAACGGGAATATCATAACAAACAACGCCACCGCTCATGCCAGTTATAATGGAATTTGTGCAAATAGTAATTCGCATGCAACAATTTCAGGAGTGACCATCCAAGGCTACTCAGGGGGAGTATATCTTAACAGTAATGCCAAAGTGGATTTGACTGATATGACCATAACAGGTTGTATCTGGCCGGTTTATTATGCTAATTCTGCCGATCTGACCGTTCACAGTACTATTAGTTTAACAGGAAATACCTGGCAGGCGATATATATGAACTTTACTTCGTTCTCAGATACTCTTATCTTGCCGGAACTAAGCCTGCCCTATTCTTTTACAGGTTCTTTCACCATCAATGCTGGGGCGCGCCTTGTAATAGCTGACAACAGTATTTTAAAATTCCCTGACGGAACTTACCTGAGTGTTAACGGAACCCTGATTGCAGATGCAAGTACCGGACATTCTATTTATTTCACTTCAATACGAGACGACAACTGGGGGGGCGACTCTAATAATAATGGCTCTGCAACAGCGCCTTCCACAAGCAATTGGTATGGCATCAAATTTTTCAACAGCAGTGATGATGTTAATTGTATCATGCGGCGCTGCAAGGTTCGTTATGCAGGGGCCGGTTATACCGGGGGTATTTCAATGGAGAATGCAAGCCCTGCCATCGATCATTGCGATCTTTCTTCTAATTATCATGGGATATACATGCAATATGCTTCCAATCCGGTCCTTTCATACAATACAATAGGTTCAAGCAGCATGACTCCGATCGCGATGTCATTTGAAGCGGATCCTGTCATGATTGATAATGTGCTTTCTTTTTCTGATAACACCTACGATGCCATCGGGCTTATTGGCGGTACCCTCACTGCTAATGCAGTGGTGAAAAAGCGAAATGTTACCACGGTGCAGAATATTACATACCTGTTGCTCAGCCAGGTAACTATCCCTTCAAGCCTGTCTTTAACCATTAACAAAGGAATCGTTATAAAGTTCCAAGCTCCGAGTCCTTATGAATATTTTCTGGTTAACGGTTCACTAAACGCCAATGCAACAGCAGACAGCATGATCACCTTCACTTCGGTAAGAGACGACAACTATGGCAATCCCGGCGACTGCAACAGGGATGGAACCATGACATCCCCTGCAATTGGTAATTGGTCCGGTATTATATTTAACCCGGGCAGCACAGGAACCCTGAATTATTGCCGCATCCGCTATGCCGGAAGTTACTACAACTGGTATTTTTCTTCCTGCAGTACCAATGAATACCTTACAGGGGCAGGAGTTGAAACCATTGATGCCAGCCCGGTGATATCCAATTGCGAGTTCAAAGATCTTAATTATGGTATCTCCTGCCACAGGGCATCCAGCCCCATTATTTCAAATAATAGCTTTATCAATATCACCAATACTCCCGTTTGCATATCAAGCTCCTCAGATCCGGTCTTTACGGGAAATACGTTTACTAATGTAAAAATGAATGCCATTGGGATTTTGGGCGGATATGTATGCCAGAACGGAACGATAAAAAAACGGAATGTAGCCGGTTATACTAATATAACTTATATTTTGTTAAATGACATGACCATTAATTCCGGTACTTATGTCAATGTAGAGGCAGATGTCGTATTAAAATATAATGGTAGCACGAATATATATATTGATGGTGGATTTAAAACAGACGGGACATCGGGACATAATGTGGTTTTTACCAGTATCCAGGATGATAACGAGGGAAACCCATTAGATGCAAATGGTGATGGCAATGCAACTACCCCTGCTTGGGGTCAGTGGGGATGTATTAAATTCAGGGCAACCAGCGACGATGCGTATTGCAATATCAGATACACCACTATAAAATATGCCGGCTACGGTGACAAGGGAGGAATTTGTTTTGAAAATGCAGGCGGGCAGGTTAATAATTCAACTATTACCAATACATACAATTATGGTATATATTCAAATGGAAACTCAACTCCGTCTATTACAAGTGTAAACATTCTGAATTGCCGTCTCGATCCTCTTGCAATGTCCTTATTATCCGACCCGGTTTTTACCAATATAACTTTTTCTGCTAACGGAAGCCAGGCCATAAAGATCATAGAAGGAACGCTTTCTTCAGCGGCAACAATTGCCCCAAGGAATATTGCCGGAATAACCAATATCGCCTATATTATTGATAATTTGAGCATTACCACCAATGGAAGTTTGACTGTTCAGCCGGGAGTAATATTTAAATTCAGAAACGATGACAGTTATTATAACTATGGCGCAGGAATCAAAGTGTATGGTAAGTTTATAGCCAAAGGCTTATCGGGTAACAAAATTTATTTCACCTCTTATGCAGATGATTCAAAGGGCGGCGATTCAAATAATAATGGAAATGCCAGCGTCCCCGGGGTGGGAGATTGGTGTAATGACTCTTATTCCGGTATTAGTTTTTATGATGTGGCCAATGATACTATGAAATATTGTGAAATATCCTACCCGAATAGCGGCCTGTACTTTTCAAATGCTCACGCAGTTATTGATAATTGTGTTTGCCAACTTATACCTTATTATGGCGTTCATATAATGGGATCCTCAAACCCGGAAATCAATAATTGTCAGTTTAATACGATTGCGCATTCTCCAATAAGGCTGAGTATGTTTTCCAATCCTTCTTTTTCTAACAACACTTGTCTTAATATTGGCCGTATGGCTTTAACGGTGGCTGCTGAAACATATTCACAGTGCGCGACTATACCTATTCGTAATTTTGGTGGATATAATAATATTACCTACTACATGGAAAGTGCTTGCACCATTAATTCCGGCACTACCATTACTGTTCCTGCAGGCATTGTATTTAAATCTTCACGCGCTTATGGCTTCAATGTAAATGGACGTTTAAACATACAGGGTACAAGTGGTATTCCTGTGGTTTTTACAAATGAAGCTGATGATACTTATGGAAATCCTATGGATATGAACCAGGACGGTTCGGCAACCCAGCCTCCAAATGGCAACAGTAATCAATTATGGTACGGGAACTGGTTGTCATTTTCAGATGTGAGCAACGATTCCAGTACTGTCCAATATACCACATTGAAATATGGCGATGTTGGTATATTATTGACCAGCGCAGCGCCAGCCATTGATCATGTCCGCTTTGAAAATCTCTATTATGGCGTAGATCTGAACGGCGTATCCACTCCGAAAATAGATAACTGCATTTTCCACAATTTGCGTTATTATCCGATGCAGATTTCTTTGGTTTCTTTCCCTTCATCCATCACCAATAACCTTATTTCAGGAACAAGCTATAAAGTTATCAAAGTAAGGAATGAAACCCTGACACAGGATGTTACTCTTACCAAACAATCATTTGGTGGAATAAATAATATCCCGTATTTGTTTGGTTCCTATACTGTTGGGACAGGTGCCACACTAACAATAAACCCGGGAGTGGTTTGTAAATTTAATGGTGGCGCTTTGTATGTGTACAAAGGTTTGATCGCGGAAGGCGAAACTGATCCCGACAGCAATATCGTTTTTACTGATTTCAGGGATGATTTTTTTGGGGGAGATTCAAATTCGGACAGCACCTATTCTGTTCCTGCTCTCGGTTCCTGGCAAGGAATTTATTTTTATGACCAGGCTTTGGATCCACTCTGCCGTTTAAGAAATTGCTTCATCAAATATTCAAATCATGGCATCAATACAATAAGTGCTAGTCCCCAGGTTACGTATAGTACAATTACAAAGAACTATTATGGCGTATATGCTACAGCTGCATCAAATCCGGTATTCAATTACTGCGATTTTGATGATAATTACTATTGGGCGGTTGATAACGTGGATAAATCATTCGTTATTGATGCGACCAATTGCTGGTGGGGTAGCAATTTAGGTCCTATACAAACAAATACGGCAGGAAACGGTACAAGCCCGCAGGAACTTATCACAACTTCAGTGAATTATTTGCCTTTCAGAACTTCGGGGGTAGGGAATCCGATGATGGGCGACGTCAGCCTGAATGGCTTGGTACAAAGCTATGATGCCGCTCTCGTTTTGCAACATGTTGTAAGCCTGATTACCTTAAACAGTGTGCAGCAACAGGTTGCCGATGTGAGCGGTGTGGCAGGCATTACTGCTTATGATGCATCGTTAATCTCACAATATGTGGTTGGACTAATACAATCATTTCTTGCAGAATTAACAAAATCAGAAAATTTAATTCCTGTCAATGCACAATTGACCGTGGGCAATACTAATGCAATTAGCGGCCAAAATGTTACTATTCCTATAAATATATCAAATGTTTCAGGATTGTATTCGGTTGAAATCAATCTTCATTATGATCCTCTATACTTGCATGTTAGCCAGGTTGTTAATATGATTCCCGGAATGAATCTGAGTTATGGCATTGACAGCATAAACGGAATATTGACTATTGCCATGGCGGGAGCATATCCTCTGAATGTGGATGCGGTTCTTGTCAATGTTACATTCCAGGCTATTTTACCATCAGGGAATTCGGTGGTAACATCATTGTCCATCAATGAGTTTTTAGCGAACGAAGCCGATATGACGGGAAGCGCCTCAAACGGGAGTGTTACTATCACTGATAATATGACGACCGGAATTGTTGATAATGAAGAAAATATGCAGGGGCAAATGCTTCCGGTTTATCCGAATCCTGCAACAGATAATGCAATAATCACATACGTAGTAAATGGGAATAACCGTAGGGTAACTATTGAAATTTTTGACATACTGGGACAAAGGATGCAGATATTAGTGGATATGTTACAGGATGCAGGAATATATTCAATCCCCTTATCAGAACATATCAACCTGCCTGGAAACGGATTCTATCTGATCAGGATGACAGTGGACGGGGCCTATCAGACACAACGATTCCAAATATTAAGATAAAAGGCAGTTCCGTCTTTTTCAACTGAAAAAGACGGAATGCTTTTTTGTAGATTGTTTTATTCATTTACTTTAATATTAAAACAATGAGAAAACATATAATCCTGTCCATATTGTTGCTATTTATATTAGCAAATGGTTGGTCACAGACACAGACAATAGCCATGCGAATACCTGACACTACGATGATGCCGGGTGACACTATTGATGTTCCGATTTATGCAGACAGCAGCCTTACCGGGAAAAATGTTATTTCGTATACAATGCAGCTTTCCTTTAACCAGTATTATATACAGCCAATTGCTGTTTTTTCAGCAGGAACAATAAGTTCTTCTTTTGGGAATCCTGAATTTAACATATCTTCTCCGGGAGTGATCTCGATATCCGGTTATGGCGCAACTCCATTGACAGGTAAGGGGAAATTTGTTTATATCCGTTGCAGAGCTATAAATTCTGGTGGCACTTCGTTGAGTTTTACAGGGTCAGCTTTTAACTTTTTTAATGAGGGCATTCCAGGTATGAGTTTTCACAATGGTTATATGTCTATTTCCGCCTTACCTTATATTACTGTTTCACCGGATACATGGCTGATGATCAGAGGAGAAACAAAGCAATTTTCCTCCACCGGAACATCGCCCTTCCAGTGGTCAGTAACCAATCCGGCTGTTGCAAGTATTAATTCTTCAGGTTTACTCACCGGATCGGCACCAGGGATAACAAAAGTAGTAGCAATAAGCAACAACGGGTTAAGAGATACAACAAACCTTATTGAGGTGAGGGGAATGAGACTCAGTATTCCAACCAATCTTAGCCAATGGCAGGGGGCGGATATTGATGTGCCTGTGAATGTTACGGATCTCAGCGGTTTAGATATCTATTCAGGGAATTTCACTATCAATTATAATCAAAACATACTTACACCTATTGGTATTGTTCAGACAGGTACCTTGTTGGCCTCTTATCCCAGTCCATCGGTTAATGTAAGCACCCCCGGAAATTTATCCTTGTCATTTTATGGGACAACACCCTTAGCCGGGAGCGGAACCCTCATATTTATCAGGTTTCATGTTTCCACTCAATATACCGGAGGTGTGAATTTTAGTTTCAGCGGCGGATTGTTTAATGAATCGCTACCGCCGGATTTTACCAATGGGTATTTCTCAACCATAAATTTGCCAACATTGTCTTTATCTCCTAATACCGGCAGCCTGGTGGCTGGAGAAACACAACAATTTACGGTCAATGGCGGAGGGATACATCCATTCACATGGAGTGTTAATGATAGCGCAGTTGCTTCTGTCAGTTCATCCGGTTTGATGACTGCCTTAAGAAGTGGCATCGTAAAAGTAACTGTGGTCGATTCTGTCGGAGCCACAGCAGCTTCGGGTAATTTTCAGATATATGATACCAGGGTTACTATGCCCGATAAAGGAGCATGTCCCGGAGATTCCATTGTTTATTACCCGATACTGATTGATGCACTTCCTTCCGGCGAATCGGTATTGTCTATGCAGGGAACTGTGTCTTATAATGCTACTTATCTTACATTCCTGGACATTGAAAGCACAAGTACGCTCACGGCTGGATGGACTTTTACAAAAAATCCATCGTCAGGACAACTTATTTTTGCCGGGTATAATGCAACACCTTTCAATACCGCAGGAACAATTTTGTATTTGAAATTCAGGTTAAAACCAGGCTTTACCGTAGGTACATCTGCTTCTGTAAACCTTAATAATGTTACCCTGAACGAAGGTATTCCTTTTCCATTGGTTGACATTAATGGGTATGTAATTGGTGTCTCTTTACCTGCAGCTCCGACTATTGGAACTATAACCCAACCCACTTGTAGTATTGCAACAGGGAGTGTTGTGCTGAACGGACTACCATCAGGCAGTTGGATAATAAATCCCGGCAACATTTCGGGATCAGGAACGAGCAAGACCATTACAGGACTTGTTGCTGGGACCTATAACTTTACTGTCAACAATACCGGATGTGCATCAGTCCCATCAGCCAGTGTGGTAATTAATACACAACCTTTAACACCAACAGCTCCCATCGTCGGAACAATCACTCAACCAACGTGTATCGTTTCAACAGGAAGTGTTGTGTTGAGCGGGCTGCCTTCAGGCAACTGGACAATAAATCCGGGTAACATTACAGGTGCAGGAACCAGCAAAACCATTTCAGGGCTTGCTGCAGGAACCTATAACTATACTGTAAACAATGGAACATGTACTTCAGTTGCATCAGCTAATGTGGTTATTAATTCACAACCGATAACACCAACGGCTCCTATCGTCGGAACAATCACTCAACCAACGTGTACCGATTCAACAGGAAGTGTTGTAATGAGCGGATTACCTTCCGGCAACTGGACTATCAATCCCGGCAATATCACTGGTTCAACAACAAGTACAACCATTTCGGGCCTTACTGCAGGAACCTATAATTATACGGTCACCAATGCATCAGGATGTACTTCTGTTGCATCAGCTGATGTGGTCATTAACGCACAGCCAATAACACCTCTGGCAGAAGCCGGCGCCAGTACAGTATATACCGGGACGCCAATACAGATCGGTAATCCGTCAAGTGGGCCAGGAACTTTCAGTTGGTTGCCGGTTGCAGGGTTAAATAATCCAAATATTGCCCAACCCTTAGCATCGCCTACTATTTCAACAACATACACTTTAACTGTTGATTACAATGGGTGTATTGCTACCGATACCCTTACAATCACTTATGGCGTTGTGGGGCATATGATCAGCGGAAAAACCCGATATGCCGCCAAAGCTAACGTAGGTAACCCGGCGCCCAATCCGCCAACATATAATGCTTCTATTTATAATATCGGACATGTGACCGTAATACTGAAATCTTATCCCGGCGGGGTGGAATTAGCCAGGGATACCAGTGACGCCCTGGGAAATTATCAGTTTACAGGTTTGCCAGACGGCGATTATAAACTTACTTATGATAAATATACCCTCGATACCATGCAGTGGGGCAATGGTATTGATGCAATTGATGTAACGTTATTGAAGTATTACATTGGCATTGATACCCTGGTAGATCCATCGAGGTGTTTTTCTTCCAAATACAAAAAGGCGGCAAACGTAGATAATAATCTATTAATCAATGCTATAGATATTTCGAGGCTTAAGGCAAAGATCGGTGCGCCGTATAATATAACAAAAAACTTTCCCAGGGGTAATTGGGTTTCTCTGGATAAGTTGGTCAGCATATCAGGGTCAGATGTCGTGCTTAATCTGGAGACCATCTGTTACGGCGATTATAATGCTTCAAGTGTAAAATACAGGGATTCACTGGTGAACTGGAATGCAGGAAAATCCATAGAGAAAAACATTATTTTGTTTGCTGACGATTATGTCACGACAACTGATCCTGCTTATTTTGAGCTGCCTTTACGCATCAGTTCAACAGTAAAGGACTTTTCGGCCCTGGGTTTAGAACTGCATTATGCAGTCAATGATTTTAAGCTGGTCAGCGCTTCGATGTCACATACAGGTAAAAACCAGGTGGTGAAGATCAATCCGACCCTGGAGGAGATCATTGCCGATGATAATGACCTGTTGGTGACCGGCGAAGACGGCGTTATCAGGGTAGTATATGCAACAACCCGTCATTTTGATGTGGCTGCCGGCGATGAAGTCATCAGGCTGGGATTCCGCCCGATGAAGGATATG
>Ga0209717_1001351_pt1 | contig 26612 bp, 12 predicted proteins | sample AD_UKC048_MetaG_FD_184418 | JGI IMG/M metagenome (GOLD analysis project Ga0209717, IMG submission 184418) | Active sludge microbial communities of municipal wastewater-treating anaerobic digesters from USA - AD_UKC048_MetaG (SPAdes) (version 2) | ecosystem: Engineered > Bioreactor > Anaerobic >... | reverse complement strand
GGAGGGTTACTTCTACGTTAACAGGCTCAAGGCCGGTGGAGAGTTCGCAGTTCACCGTCACCTGGTAATCCATCAGGTGGCCGACGATGTTGGAGATCGTATAGTTCGAATACAGTCCGCTCGTATAGAGGGCTTTCACGCCATAAGCATACCATCCCATCGGAAGGCCCGCCCAGGCATTGTCGTTATAGAACTGGTTGGCAGTCGTTGCCAGCTCAGTCAGTGTTCCGGCGGCCGGTGAGCCGTTCGGATCAAACTGCGAGTAGCGGGCGACACGGTAGTTGGTCACATCGCGGTTGGCCATTCCCTGAACGGCTTTGATCTGAACGTCGTTACGCTCATAGCCGGGAAGGATTCTGGGCAGTGTGCCACTGGCTGTTGCTGCATAGTTGGTCCAGATAGCCGGTACCCTCGGGGTGGCTTTCCATTCACCTTTGGCATTGTTGGCCATCATGTCACCTTCTGCTCCCACGATCCATGCGCGGATCATGAAGTCCTGCAGCGGGCTGAGGATCCATGAAGGAGCGCCTGGCAGCCAGCTGTAGCTGCGGAAGTAGGTCGGGTTGTCGGTATCCACGCCGATCGGTGCCGAGAACGGAGATGCGGCAGTCTGGATCATGGCCAGGTAGAAGCTGCCATCCTCAATGGTAGCATTCATCCAGTCGAGGCTGACCCATCCATAGTTGTTAACGGTAACCGAGTTGGAATCGAGCATGGTGCCCGGAAGTCCGTTGGCGCCGTCATCATCGAAGACAGCTACGCTGAACATCGAGCCGATGAACGGTCCCGGGAAGTTGCCGTCACCTACATAGAACTGGCCGCCGATCACCGTCGCCGGGTAACCCGTCGGGGTGAATTTAACAGCGTTCATACCGCCGATTCCGGCATAGATGAAGTAATCATCCGCTTCGCCGTCGTCCATAGTGATTTCGTAAGGACCATTGGGCAGCGTCCAAGTCACTTCGCACCAGGTGTCATTGTCCATCACTTCAGCGTGAACCATGCCCGGAGCGTAGTTGTTGTCCCACATTCCAATGTTGATAGGAGTTACGATTCCGGCCAAAGCAAACGTGTCGGCAACCGTTACCGCCATATAGCCGATCTTCTGGAACACCACATCGTATTCTCCCTGGTCGACATACAAACTGTACATACCGTCTTCATTGGTCGTGGTCTGGAACGGTCCGGCCGTTACGGTCACCCCGTTCAGCGGTGAACCATCATCGTTGTCATGCACCATACCGGCAAACTGCCCCGGCATGTATACATGCATCGTGTTGTCGATGATCAGCTCGGGTTCATCCTGGTCGTTGCTGTTCAATAGCAGCTCTTGTGTGTAGGTGCCCGGCTCATACCCTTCCGCAGAATAGGTAATGGCTACCACCTGCGATTCGCCTGAGGCAATCGTCCCGAAGTTCGGCTCAACCGCGATGATAAAGCCCGACTGAACATCCAGGGTGTAATCTTCCACCTCACCGTAGCTGGTCGTGCCGCACGGCTGCAAGGTGCCGTAGTACTGCAAACGAACGCGCATACGCGTCGGACCGCCCTCGGCGTCTTCCGGTACCGTGATGTTGCCCGTATAAAGGCTCCCTGATCCGGTCAGCTGTACCAGCGCCTCATCGAACTCTTCATCCTGATCCCAGTCTACCCACACGCCGACGATGTCGCCCGAATACAGGTTGCCCACCGTCACTTTTATTTGATAGGTCTCATCGGCTTCCACTTCCGTGCTGACATTGGTATAGTTGGCATAGCCGCTGCAGGCCGACGACTGGTTGATCGTATTGAATTCCACCTTCGAAATGTACTCGTCGCACCCGCCGCTGCCGGCACAGTATGCACGCGTATCATTGGTCATCGTTCCGATGAAATCGGGAAACTCATAATACAAGGTTCCGACACCCGTGTTGGTGATCGTCGTATAAACCGTCACCTGGTGGTCGACCCATACCCAGCCCTCCAGGGCCATCGGGTCGACAAAAATCTCCGGATTGGGCCATTCCACACATTCCGGGCCCGCCGGTGATGTGGCGCCTTCGTCATAAACGGCCTGTACCGTATAGCAGAATTCGCCATAGTCCGGCAGGATATCATTGAACCACAAGTTGGTCGTGGTCCCGATAATGACTCCGTCGCGTTTCAGCAGGAAGAACTGGAACGCATCGCCGTCCCAGGTCCAGGTGATATTCACCTGCCCGGTGATATCGTTGGTCAGGGTTACAACCAGATTATCCGGGGCAACCAGTTCGTTGCCCATGATGATCATGGTCACCGGTACGGTGATCTCTCCGACAAAGGGAGTAGAGGTGAACACCACATCGGCGGTATAGACTTCGCCGGGCTGAGTGCCGGCCGCATTCAGGTGCGTCGGGATATTATCCACGCCCCCAAAACCGGGCACATCGCCTTCATAGAAATCCATCGTCAGCCAGCCGCCTGCTCCACCGCCACCGGCAAGACACATAGCCAGTCTTTCGGAGAGCTGGGAGGAATTCTGCCTGGCGGGGAATCCGGCACCGGCAGTGGTGTTCTCCCAGTAGAAAGTCGGGGATGACTGCCACTGGACCGAAAGCCATCCGTCGGCCAGGTCGACCGGGCTCGCTAAAACGGCGGTGAATACGCCGATCTGGTAACTGCCAAGTAGCAATTGCCCGGTATTGACGGCCACCAATGACTGGGTCTCACCATAAACAAGGGCTCCGGGAGAACCGCCGGCCTCATAGAATTCAATCGTGAAGTTACCCGGGGTCGTCGGTAAGGTACCGCTGGAGAAACAGCCCCAGAAAGTAACAGTGGAAATAGCGCTCTCGACACCGCCGAAGCTCTGGTAGCATTTATAGCCCGAGCTGGCGGTGCTGGTATAAGCATTCGTTGTTCCAACCACCGGGATGCTGAACAGGCTCCCTTCGGGGCACATCAGCAGGTCGCGGACGCCGTCGCCCGTCGCCTCGCCGTAGCCAACGGAGGCATTGCCGTTCGGTTCTACAGGGGGAGCCGGTACATAATCCACTTCCGGGTAAACGATCTCGGCTTCCCAGTGCAGAGGCCCGTTCCCATTATTCAATACATTGAGAGAAGTCGTGAAATACTCATTGGGATTAAGGGTCTCTTCAATGTAAAGCGGGTTGATGACCATGTTGGGCTGGGTCAGGATGAAATTCTGTGTCACAGTATCACCGGCAACAACCGGTACTACTGCGATAGCAGGATATAACCCGGTTTGGTGCAGACGATGGTGGTACTACCCTGATTAACCTCTTCAAAAATATAATAACCATTTGGCTGTGAAGTGGTTGTCGGGCCGTTTTCCACCGTTAAAGTCGCGCCGGCAATGGCCAGGCCGTCATAATTGAAGACATAACCTTCGACTGCTCCCTGGGCCGGACAGTTACCGTAAAGTTGTCCGGGAAGAATATTCGGCGGTGGTACATATGAACCATAGCCATCCGATACCCAAACCTGAGCACCCATGTAGTTAAATATATAATAATAACATTCATATGCCCATCCACCGGCATAAAAGATTGTAGTTATCGGTGCTCCCGAGTTTACAGTAAAATAGTAAATTGCAGGGCCGGATCCACTCGCAAGGGTAATGTTATCAAGTACAACTGCACCATTAACAAGTACATCCAGATAGCCTCCATTCCAGCCATCTCCATAATGATCGTAAAGATCAATCCGGTAATCGCAGGTGGGCACAGGCCCGGAAGTACCTTCGAGGCGGAACATAAAGTCGTTATTGGGGTAACCAATATTTGCCATATACGTCCAGGTCGTGGCTCCAAGCCCGAACCCGTTACCGGGATTACGCCAGCATGCTCCGCTGTTGTAAATGGAGGTAGTCCTGGTCCAGTACCATTGTCCATAAGTTGCATAAGGCGATGCATCCTGCACGGATACCCAGTAATGACCCGGTCCCAATACGATATTGCCGGGAATATTAATGGTCAGCACCGCATTTGCATTGGTACAGGTGAGGTTCATCAGTGTAGTTGAGGCTGAAGCAGCCGGCATACCTGCATTGTCTGCATAAATGTAGACATGTACAAGTGTGGCCGTGGTGCTTCCGCTACCTGTTGCCGTAATGGTCTGGATGGTCCATTGCATGCCGGCAGGCACGTAAAAGTCGTCTGCCCCCTGGCAATCATAGGCATCGTACACAGTTTCGAAATCCTGCGAGGCCATCCCGGCTCCGCTGGAGTTCGTCTGCTGATAGAGAACTGCCCTGGATTCAGGGAGTACCGGAGACTTGCCTCCGCTGTTTGTCACGCGCAGCTGGGCAAGCACGACAGACGATGATATCAACAATATCATCATCGTCAGTAGATACTTGGAAAAGTTTCTCATGGTAATTGAATTAAGTTAATTAATGTGTTTGTTTTTGGTTGTTCTGTCAATGGGTAAGTAAACTGTTTGGTGATTACATATATATATTTAGATGAAATAACCCTAAGGAGGTTCCGGATTTTGTAATAATATATCAATAAAAACAGACATTGGCGTTATCTATTTTTTTTTGAACCGTTTATAAACCTGGACCCTTCAAATATAAACAGAAAAATCTATTCAATAATACATTACTATGACTTTTTTCAACCGGCATGGCTAATTTATATTCATTTTACAAAAGCTCTATTAATGAGGGATTTATCAAGTCTTTGTTTCAAAACGGCAAAGGATTGTTAATATCTTGGCCTTCCGAAAAAAAACGGGATGATCTTTTTCTATTTTTGTTGATAAATGAGAGCGGAAAAATCTTTGACAAACAGCAGTTTATTTCCCTGGATCATCCTGGTGATACTGGCTGTTATCTGGGGAAGTTCATTTATTTTGATTAAAAAAGGGCTGAATTATTTTACAAGCGTTGAAGTGGGTGCACTCAGGATATCTATCGCCTTCTTGTTTTTATTGCCTTTTGTTTTTAAAAGAATAAGAAGATTGAGCCGAAGGGAGTGGAAATTTCTGATCCTGAATGGCATGATCGGAAGCGGTTTCCCTGCTTTTTTATTTGCCAAAGCCCAAACAGGCATCGACAGTTCGCTGGCCGGCATCCTGAACTCCCTTACCCCCCTTTTCACGCTTATTGTCAGCCTCAGCTTTTTCTCACTAAAAATCAGATGGTTTAACATCCTGGGCGTTATGATCGGGTTGATCGGCGCGATCGGGCTGATCAGCATCAGTGGCGGAAAAAGTTTTGATTTCAATTTCGGTTACGCGGTCTATATAATTTTTGCCACGATTTGTTATGCAACCAATGTCAATATCGTCAAATATAAATTAAAAGACACTGACGCGCTTACCATCACTGTATTCTCGTTTTTTACCATCGGTATTCCAATCCTGCTGTACCTTCTGCTGTTCACCGGTTTTATAAATAAAATGACGACAATCCCAACCTCCTGGGAAGGCCTGGGCTACATTGGCATCCTGGCTGTGGTCGGGACCGGTATGGCCCTGATAGCCTTCAATAAGCTCGTCAAGATTGCAAGCCCCGTTTTTGCTGCATCCGTCACCTACCTGATACCGGTCGTTGCCGTGTCATGGGGAATGATTGACGGAGAGAAAATTACTATTTTCGCTTTTTTTTGGATGATGGTCATCCTGTTAGGGGTTTTCCTGGTTAATAAGAAAAAAGCGGTTAAGTTGTAAATTTTTAAAGATTTACTTTGTCGGATTAAAAAATGTTGTACTTTTGCGCTTCCAAATTTTGACCGACAGAAAAATATAAATGTAATGTACGCAATAGTTGATATAGCCGGACAGCAATTCAAGGTGGAGAAAGGACAGGAGATCTTTGTGCATCGTCTTGAAGGGGAAAAAGGGGCAAAGTTAGACTTTGAAAAAGTGATGCTGATCGACCACGACGGGAAGACTGTTGTCGGTACTCCGGTCATCGACGGAGCGATGGTCCACGGCACGATCATGGATCATGTCCGCGGCGATAAAGTGTTTGTTTTCAAGAAGAAACGTCGTAAAGGCTTCAAAAAATTCAACGGTCACCGCCAGGATTTAAGCCTCATCAAAATTGAAGACATTGTAGAAAAAGTGACCCGGTCGCGTTCGAAGAAAGCAGCGGCAGCCCCTGCAGAAGAAGCAGTTCAGGCAGAACCGGCACAGGAAAACCAGTAATTGATTCAGTAACACCTTAAAACTCAGAATATGGCTCACAAAAAAGGTGCGGGAAGTTCATCCAACGGCCGCGAATCACACAGCAAACGGCTTGGAGTCAAGATATACGGCGGACAGTTTGCCAAAGCCGGCAATATTATCGTTCGTCAGAGGGGCACCCGCCACAATCCCGGACTGAATGTCGGTATGGGAAAGGATCATACCCTCTTTGCGCTGATCGACGGCAGGGTGGAATTCCGTAAACGCAGGAACGACCGCTCATTTGTCTCCGTTATCCCTGTCGAACAAATGGAAAAAGCTGAAACGGTCAGCCAGTAAATCGACCCAATAATCATCCCTTATAAACGAACTGACCCCGCAGAGATGCGGGGTTTTTTTGTGCCACTGCCACTGCCCCTCCCCCAAATCGGTGGAGTGATCGGTTTATTTTACTAATAATCGTACCTTTGCACCTCAATTTTCAGAATATGCTTCAAATAGGATACATCAGGGATAACCGGGATGTCGTGGTCAGTCGCCTGGCCATAAAAAATTTCAAAGCGGAAGAAATTGTCGGTGAAATTATTAACCTGGATGAGAAAAGAAGGGAGATTCAGAAGAAACTTGATGATACCCTTTCCAGGTCAAACCAGCTGGCAAAAGAGATCGGTGGTCTGTTCCAGAAAGGAATGGCAGCCGAAGCCAATGCCATGAAAAAACAAACTGCCGAACTCAAAGATCTGGCCCGCGAGCTCTCCCGGCAACTCGACGAGACCAATGCCCGGCTGAACGACCAGTTGGTTCTACTCCCTAATCTGCCGCATAATTCCGTATCGCTCGGAAAGAGCGCCGAAGACAATGAAATCGTTTTCGAATGGGGCTCCCTGCCTGATCTTGGCGATAAAGCAAAACCTCACTGGGAACTGGCATCCGGGTACGACATTATCGATTTTGACCTTGGAAGCAAGGTGACCGGAGCAGGATTTCCCTTTTACAAAGGTTACGGCGCCAAACTGCAACGGTCGCTCATCAATTTTTTCCTGGAAGAAGCGATTGCCGCAGGCTACACCGAACTTCAGCCTCCCCTCTTCGTCAATGAGGATTCGGCCTACGGCACCGGCCAGTTGCCCGACAAAGACGGGCAGATGTACGCCATCGGGCTGGACAAGCTTTACGCGATCCCGACAGCCGAAGTACCTGTTACGAATGTGTACCGCGATGTCATCCTGAAAGCCGACGACCTGCCGGTGAAGAATGTCGCCTATTCGAGCTGTTTCCGTCGGGAAGCCGGATCCTACGGCAAAGATGTCAGGGGATTGAACCGGCTGCACCAGTTCGATAAAGTCGAAATTGTACAGATATCGCATCCCGATCTCTCCTACGCCCAACTCGAGGAGATGCGGCTTCATGTCGCATCGCTTCTGCAAAAGCTCGAGCTGCCGTTCCGGATTGTCAGGCTTTGCGGGGGCGATATGAGCTTTACCTCTGCACTGACCTATGATTTCGAAGTATGGTCGGGCGCGCAAAAGCGATGGCTCGAAGTGAGCTCGGTGTCAAACTTCGAGAATTTCCAGGCCAACCGGATGAAGCTCAGGTTTAAAGATGAAGAAGGGAAAACACGGCTGGCCCACACACTAAACGGCAGCGCCCTTGCGTTACCCAGAGTGGTCGCAGCATTGCTGGAAAACAACCAGGCGGATGACGGGATCAGGATTCCGGCGGCCCTGCAAAAATTCACCGGTTTTGAAAAAATCATCCTTAAATAAATTCTATAAAACCTTATTCCCTTTAGTGGTCATCGCATTCATAACGGCAATGGCCCCACTGAATACGTTTTCCCAGGTTTTTCCGGAGGTCAGTACCCCCGAGGCTTCTAAAAAACAGCAGGAACAGGAAAAAGAGAAGCTCGCTTTCCAGTATTATGGAAACAAGGAATATGAAAAAGCGCTCGAATTATTCCGTGATCTCTACGGTATTCAGCCAACCTATCACCGGTATACCTATTATTTCTATTGCATGACTTACCTCAACCTGTTTGATGAAGCGGAAAAGGTGGTCAAAGGAAGGATGAAAGCCGAACCCGAATCGTACCGTTACCAGGTGGATCTCGGTTATCTATATCTCCTGACGGATAAACCGGAGAAAGCAACTAAAATATTTGACGAGGTACTGGCCGGCATGAAACCGACCAAAGCAGCGGTTAATGAACTGGCCAATGCTTTTGTGATGAGGCAGTTATACGATTATACGATAAAGGTTTATCTCAAAGGGCGGGAAATACTGGGCTACACCGAAATGTTCCACCAGGACCTGGCCAGGATCTATGAAGTCAGCGGCAATTACAGCGGGATGATTGAAGAATACCTGGATCTCCTGCAAGCCGATCCCATGCAACTGGAAACGGTTCAAAACAGGCTGCAGAATGCACTGAACAAAGACATCGACGACAAGATCAGCAACCTGCTTCGGGAATCGCTGCTGAGAAGAAACCAGCGTAATCCCGACAACCGCAATTACGGCGAAATGCTGCTCTGGCTTTCCGTTCAGCAGAAAGACTTCGAATTTGCGCTGATCCAGGCCCGGTCGCTCGATACGCGCTTCAATGAAGGCGGTTTCCTGGTGCTGGAGGTAGGCGACCTGGCGCTGTCGAACAAAGAATATGACGTGGCGATTGACGCATTCTCCTACATTACCCGCAAAGGTCAGATGCATCCGCTGTATGCCGAATGCCTGACCGGATCGCTCCAGGCCAGGTTCCTGAGACTGACCGAAGGTTACGGAAGCGGGGAAGATAACCTGGAAGACCTTGAAAAAGAATATCTGACAGCCATCGAACTTCTCGGCAAGAATGCCCGTACCTTGATCCTGATGCGTGACCTGTCGCATCTGCAGGCCTTCTACCTCAACAAGCTCGATGATGCGGTAGCACTGCTCGAAGAGATTCTCAGCATCCCGAATGCCCCCGACCTGGTAAAGGCCGACATCAAGCTGGAACTCGGCGATATCTACCTGTTCGTCGGGGAGGTGTGGGAAGCATCGTTGCTTTATTCACAGGTAGAAAAAATGTTCAAGAACGATCCGAAAGGGCATGAAGCCAAGTTCAGGAATGCCCGCCTGTCGTACTATATAGGCGAATTCGACTGGGCTAAAGCGCAGCTCGATGTGCTGAAAGCCGCCACATCCAAGCTGATCGCCAACGATGCAATGGATTTGTCGTTGCTGATCGGCGATAATATGGATGCCGACAGCACTTACACCACCCTTTCCTGCTTTGCGCGGGCCGAACTGCTAAAATACCGCAACCAGGACAGCCTGGCGGTAATCACCCTCGATTCCATTGCCATGATGGGGCTTTACAATCCCCTGGATGATGAGGTTTTATTCAGCAAGGCAGAAATCTTTATCCGGCAGAAGAAATTTGATCTGGCCGACTCACTGCTGGCTACCCTTGTCAAAGTATATTCGAGGGATATCCTGGCCGACAATGCGCTGTTTAAAAGAGCGGAGATGCAAGCGGAAGTATTCGGGAATGATCCGCTTGCCCTGGAGCTTTACCAGCAGCTTATGCTCGATTATCCCGGCAGTCTTTTCGCCACCGAAGCCAGAAAACGTTTCCGGCAGCTGCGCGGCGATTTTAATAATTAAGAACTTTTTGTGTGAATAATTTTGTCAGGCCGAAAAAGCACCTGGGGCAGCATTTTCTGAAAGATGAGAATATTGCCAGGAAAATAGTCGGCAGTCGGCAGTCGGCAGTCGGCAGTTTGCTTGAGATCGGGCCGGGAATGGGGGTGTTGACGAAGTACCTGCTGGATTTGCCGGGAATTGAATGCTATTTCATCGATACGGACAGGGAGGCGATCGATTATTTGAATAACGCGTTTCCCGGTCATGAGGCGCGATTCATTCACGGTGATTATCTCAGGATGAACACAGCGAAGATTTTTACAGGGTCTTATGCTGTTATCGGGAATTTTCCATACAATATTTCGAGCCAGATATTTTTCCGGATCCTGGAAGAGAGGCAGAACGTAACAGAGGTTGTCGGAATGGTTCAGAAAGAGGTTGCGGAGAGGCTTGCCGCTGGACCGGGGTCGAAAACCTACGGCATCCTGAGCGTATTGCTCCAGGCCTATTACCGGATCGAATACCTGTTTACGGTGAACGAAAACGTTTTCGTCCCGCCACCCAGGGTCAAATCGGCTGTGATACGGCTTACCAGGAACGATACGGAAAGACTTGACTGCGATGAAGAGTTGTTCTTCCGCGTGGTCAAGACCGCTTTCAACCAGCGCCGGAAAACGCTCCGGAATTCTTTAAAGTCGTTTTATATCGATTACGAACGCGGTAAAATCCTTCACCTGGCGGGCAAAAGGGCAGAACAGCTCAGTGTGGAGGATTTTGTGAGGGTGACGAGGGTAGCGGTGTGATTCATGTTCCGTTTTGCATTTTACATTTTTCATTTTATTTCAAAAGGAACATTTTAATCGTTTCCGAATACCCATCCGTCTGCAGCCTGCAGAAATAAATCCCCGGGCTCACCGGCGCTCCGGCATTGTTCAAGCCGTTCCATTCAATGGTATAAATGCCTGGAGATTGTTTCCCGATGTAGAGATCCCTGACCAGTTCTCCCCTGATATCATAGACTGCCAGGACCGCCCTTCCTTGTTCCGGCAAGGTATATTCGATCGTGGTGGACCCGTTAAAAGGATTCGGATGATTCCGGATCTTACCGGTTCCTTCCGGCCCTGAATTGGCAATTTCTCTTCCCAATTCGTCAGCTCCGGTAAGAATATTGGCTAATGGCGGTTCGGTCGTAAACCGGATAGCCAGCCCATCCTTTAAAACAGAAGCTGTGGGATCGTAATCGGTATTGAAGACATACTGCAGGCCGATATCCTGGGTACTATTCTCGATCCCGATCGTATTGCTTGAATTATCCGACACGATCCTGTATTGCACGATAATATCCCCATCACCGGTAGCCGTCGGATAATAGGCCGGATCAAGCAATATCGCCTGGAAGTATTCTTTAACGGGTGAGGTGGTCGGTCCGTTATGGGAAATACTATCCCACTCAATGATAAAACGATGACCAAAAACATCATTAAAATACAAAATATTGCCCATAAAGAACTCATCATCATATAAATCATCCCAAAAAACGCCTACCATATTATTTACATTATCATGCATCGGCAGTTCCGTATTATTGGGTGCCACCTGGGTACCGTTTCCAAAAGCCATCCATCCATCGGTACTGACCCTGACCTGGTTATAATTTATTCCATAATATTTAAAGGGGAAGGGGATATTTAGCGTCGTAGTATAATTGCTGTTCTGGGGCAGAAAAATCTGGGTACCGCCTCCCTCCAGCTCGATCCAGTTAAACTCCGGCCGCGGGTCGTAGAAGGCATCATCGCTGGAATAGGCATAATATCCGTATGCATCGGGGCCGGTATAATCAGACGGAATAAGCTTGGAAACCGGAATTTGGAAATCAATCAGAGTCTGATAAGGATAATTTCCATTCTGAGTAAAAGCCTTTAGGGTGAAACCGGCCATGTAATCCGCCGGGCAGGAAGGGCTTACGCTGACCATGAAAACATTTTCCATATTCATGGCAAGATCGCCCATGTTCAGTGTACCGAATGTTCCGGTAGAATCGGTCACGGTAATGAAGGGATCATCGGATCTTAAAATTCCTTTCAGGTCAGGCGCCAGGTCTTCACCGGTATTTTTAACAGAAAGGACGACCACGTCCGTTTCGCCGGGATCGAGGCGGAAATTCATGTCGGGGGCTGCACACGGATCAGAAATAATAAATTGATCGATCCCGATCCTGCATCCTTTTATGTTTTCCGTATGGGAATAGTCCCAGAAGCTGGTATCACAGGTAATATGCAGTTGTAAAGTAATATTCTGTCCGACAGGGCAGCCGGGTTTGATATAAATCTGGAACGGGCTTCCGGAAGAAGATAATGAAGGATAGATATTCCCGAAATCCACCGGATCGGTGGTGATGATCTCCACAAATGCAGTGTCTTCGGATGTTAATACTGCCTGCACATCGTAGGCCGTTTCAACTCCCCAATTTGAAAGGGTATATGTAACACTGCAATGTTCATTCGGATTCACCAGGCCATCGTTATTTCCGTCAAGGTCATCAATGACAGGATCGCCTGCCGGTTCGATGAAAACATCATACTGGAAGGTTTCGATCGTATCCTGGGAAGGGATGACATTTCCACCACGCACCGTCAAAGTAAGCAGTTCTTCCTCCGTAGAGGAGATCGTAAGGACAGCCACGCCATTTGAATCGGTGATGCCGGTTGCAAACACTTCATCCCCGGTCACACAAACAGTGGCATTTTTAACCGGCGCCAGGAACATTGTTGTCACTATGATCTCAGCCTCACTGACCCCAACAGGGATGGTTGGCGGAAAAACGACATTAACATTCTGGGGAATGGTTTTCCAGATATGAATACTCGGATCGCCCAGGCAGCAATAGATCTTATAATGGTATTCCACCCAGTAAACATCTCCAAAAACGGTATACATATTGAATTTACCTCTCAGGAGGGCCTGACCCGGTGTTTCAAGGCCTTCGTCAAACATCCCGATATAAATTCCCTTATCAATTTCATTATTAAATGCGGTATGTGTATTCGACGTAGGACCGAGAAATGCGGCAGCGCCCCTGGGAGCGCTCATGGAACCCATTTCCATCCATTCTTCGCCAAAACAATTCCCGCCGGAGGCGTTAAATGCTGCCACCCCGCAACCTATACTCGTGACAAAAGGGGTTTTATTCGTATTGTTAAGTACTGCGACATCGGAAACGGAAAAGTAGTAGCAGTTGGCGTGCCATCCATCGTACCATCCTTCGCCGCGGTAATTGAGGAAACTGCGACCGTTGTTAATCGCCGCCGTAACATCCTGCAGGTCGACGGTACAGCCAGAGCCGCCCGTCCCGTTGCTCATCAGGGTATCGACCGCGAGGAAGTTGCCTTCATCCATCATTTTATGATAAGCAAAGCGCTTTGTTTCCAATTGCGATGGGTAGGCATTGTTTGAACAGCAGGTCCCCTTTTTCAACCAGGAAGCATCCTGCACAAAAGGCTCCTTCTCATACTTTAACAACTTATTGATCATGACCTGCATCCGGAATTCCGCTTCGTTGGTGAACCGTCCGATCATCATTTCCGGGAAATAATCATTACCATCAACTTCCACGAAAAAGTCCTCATTCGGAAAGGAATAATCGGGATAAACCACGATCTTCTTCGGGCAAACGCCGTCGTCGCCGACCAGAAGCACGTACGTCGGGGGATATTCCCAGTTATGGTAAGCATCGGTGATATGGGCCTTGATAATATCGGGATTGCTGGCATTTGCACCGATATCTGAAAATTTCGTCACATGCACATCGATCCCGCTCTGGCGTTTCCAGTCGGCATAAACCTGGAAACTCTCCGCGAATATATCGGGCATGATGCAAAGGATCAGCTCGCGGCCTTCTTCCCTGCCACCATAGCAGGATTCAAGCACCTGCGGATAATTCAGAATAAGGCTGCGGTACAATTGTCCGTAGGATGGAGCAATGCTCCTTTTCGCCGTGATCTTCGGGTTTATGGCCTCCCCTGCCGCATAATTCACCCTGACAGTGATTGATGAAACCACCTGCAGTTCCTTTTTTGCGGGCAGGTAATGTACCGGGAAAACTGAAATACGGGCGATCCGGAAATCCCTGAAGATGGCCGGCGGGTCGGCTTTTGCAAACTCTGCCGGGAAAAGTATACCGGACTGGTATATCCCTGCATTCTCCATGTAAGGGGGTTCCGGGCTTCCTTCGACCGGGCTAATCCGCGAGGGGGGCAACAAAATATTGCTGAAAATGCGGGTTTCGCCGGTCTCAACGACTTCCAGAGAAATTGCCGCCCTGTCGGGAACAGCCAGTATATTGGCCAGGTAAGGCACCTCCGGATAGCCTGGTTCTGCGGTAAAGGTTCCCGTCAGCAAGTCGGCGACCTGGTAATTTTTCCCTTCTGCCTGAAAATCCGAAAGGTCAATTCCGCCCAGTTCGATTTTGATCACCGTGCTGTTCTGGTCATCGCTCAGGATGGTCACTCCGGGTGGGGTGTGAGGGGTACTTTTGCTGTCAAAAGGGATCCAATCTGCGATCAGTGAAAATGGCGCCAGTATAGCAACCAGAATGATGAAAAAAAACTTTTTCATAATAATTCTTCTGAAATTAATTCGATTAGTCCGGCTAACGAACGAGTTTGCATCTGTTTGTTCAGGGAGGAATATTAATTTATCCGGATCGTAAAATTATTATTAATTGAAATGCGGAGGTCACAGGATGCACAATTTTTATGAGGAAAGTCAAAAGGGTGAAGCGTGAACGGTGAAGGGTGAGCGGTGAAGCGTGAAGCGTCAGACAAAAGAATTAGGAAATGTGTTAATTAACTCATTGGCTAATTTCCAAATTTCCAAATTGATCATCTCACCAGCATGACTGTTCCTACTCTTTCCTGGCTTCCTGGAACACCATCAACCGAGAAAACTATTTTGTAAACATACACCCCGCCTGGACAAGGGTTGCTGTTTTTCTTTCCATCCCATCCTTGGGAAATGTTATTTGAGTCAAAAACCTCCCCACCCCACCGATCGAAAATCGACAATCGACAATCGACAATCGACAATCCATCACACTTCATCACAAACACATCATTCACCCCATCGCCATTCGGACTAAACGCATTTGGGATAAAAATATGCGATTCCGGTGGTATTTCGTCTTCTATTATTTTGATATATATGGAATCTCGACCGGTGCACCCAATTTGAGACTCCATCTCAACCTGGTACTTTCCTTCAGCATGGATCACAATGCTTTGCATCGAGTCAGCGGTGTTCCAACGATAGGACGCCATTCCTTCCCCTGCATCCAAAACATCTCCCATATGCATTTCCAGCGTGTCGGTTCCATGAAAAGCCGCAACGGGATTTTCGCTGACGATCAGTTGGATACTTTTCTGGTCTGTACAGCCAACGCGGTCTGTGGCGAGGAGCGTGTAGAGGCCGGCGTCAGCGGGGGTTATGCTGAAGAATAGCGGGTCGGTGCTGGTGCTATCGCCCGCTGGATAAATCCAGCGGTAAGTGATCGGAGGCTGGTTGCCGACGGCAATGCTCATCAGGTTGGCAAACTGCCCGGTGCAAACGGTTTTGCTCTGATCCAGGATGATCTCCGGCGGATCGTAGATCGTGACCTGCCCGGTACTGAACTCGGCCGGGATGAGATTGCCGCTGCTGTTGGTGAAATACGACTCCGTTTCGCCCGTGTACCAGGAAAGCTCTCCCTGCCCCGGGTTTTTCGTGGTGAAAACCAGGTCGGTTGCGAGTTCCGACTGACTGAAAGTCAGTGGAAATTCACCATTCCAGGTCAGATGAATCTCTCCCGTGGCCTGATCAACCCAACCGGTAAGGCTATCCAACAATTGAACATTAACATTAGCAAAGCCTTCGCATTCAATGTTATCGGCATTATATCCCAGCTTCAGGTGAAATTCAGCTACATTATTAAAATTGTCCACATTAACGGGAATCAATGCTGTAGAAGCTTCGCATATTCCTTCTTCGCCGGTAACCGCATGCAACCATGTCAGAATATTATTCTGAATTTCAACAGTAAACGCGGTATCACATCCATTTTCATCCCAAACTAGTAAATCGTAAATCCCAGATCCTAGATTGTTAAAGGTTCCATTGTTCGATTGATAAGTCGCTCCGCTATCGATCGAATAATAAATCACCGGAGTAGAGCCAGAGGCAATGATTTCAATCGCTCCATTCCCCAAAAAATCCGTTTCATCGGTAACATTCACTTCAACAACCTGCGGGCCGGGGATATCTTCCAAAACAACCGGATTATCAATGTAAAATCCAAAGCACCCACCTCCATCTGTAACCCGCACCACGTAACTCGTATCCACCAGCCCGGAGAACACACTGTCAGCCTGGTATGAATCGCCATCATTGATCGAATACTGCAATGCAGAACCTGACGGATTAAATCCATGAACAACGATCTCTCCATCGGGCCTGCCGCAATGAGGCTGGATGAGTTCAACATCCAGAACCTGCAGGTTGCCGGCATCTTCAATGGTGTATATATCGGATGTTGTTTCGCAACCATTTGCATCAGTGATAGTTAAATAATACTGCCCGGCAGGAAGATCAAAGACTTCAATATCAGTACCAACCTCGACCTCGGAGAGGTCCTTCCATCCGTAGAAAAACGGTGGCATACCAATCGCCGTCAGCCCGGTAATTGAGCCGCTTGCCCCGTTGCAGGTGGTGGGGGTAATATTCAGATTGGTTTCGTCGATGATTGTTGTTTGATGGAATCCAATGTGAATGGTATCATAGCCCATGCAGCCTGAGTTGTTGAACCGTCCGCGGACCCAATAGCTGCCTGAATCTGAAACGGTAATCGATGAAACGCCGAACTGGCCGGTTGACCAGGAGAAGAAATCGGCATCGCAGTTTGCATTCAGAGTAATTGTTGAGCCATTGCAGATCAAAGTATCATTTCCGAGGAGGGGAAGAGGGGAAGGGGAGATTTCGATTTCCCGAGATGTGTGTTCATATCTCCCCGAGGGATACCAGACATCGACCTTTACCTCATGAACACCGGGATTCTTAAAAGTATAGGTCGGTGAAAGTTGCCATGAGGAGCTTCCTGGTCCGTCATCAAAGTTCCATTGAATAGTCTGGGGAGTAGGAATGAAGTTAGGCTTGAACTGGATCGGGTAACCCTGGCATGTCTCGCCAATCCATTCGAAGCGAAAGAGGTAGTCGACGAGGATATTTATAAAACTATAGACGCACTCATTAGGGTAAATACTCACTGCATTTTCCTCATACATGCAACCTGTACCCCGAATCCAGGGTTTATGTATGACGCTTAGATAAGTTTGATCAGCATTCGGGCCTGGCTCTTCCTTTGGGCCGCAATAGATTTTCCCATCCCTTGCCAACTGCATGCTATGGAGATTTGCATTATGATAAATTTTCAATGCGGAATTTATAAATTCAGCCGAATCAGTAACATACTGCATATCATATTGATATAGTACAGTAGTATCAAAATTTGTAAAATAAGATATATATAAATATTTGGAATCTGGTGAAAACTCTAATCCTTCCGCCGCTTCATTTAGCTCTTCAACCGGGCCTTTCATAGTATACAGGCAGGACACCTCTCCATTTAGAGCATTAAATCCGCATATTTCTATATTTTGGTGATAGCTTGAAACCAAATATCTTTTATCGGATGAAATCTTAATATATCCCCAATGGTTCTCACGGTCAGGCATGACGGAGATTACAGGATTTGGATTTAAACCGTTATGGTCCACCAGGAATGCTGCATATGCATCCTCAATATATTTCCTGGTTATCACCCATACAGCATCCGAATTTTCCTTCCTTACTATGGCGACCCGGTCGCTGACATCCCAACCGGCATCAATTTCAATATTTTTATCCAGAACGACTCCTCCTAAACCCTGGTTTATATCGATAATAGAATAATATAATCCATATTGAGGCCATCCGGACTCCATTGCAGTTATGTAATAATAAATACCAGCACGGCCCGGCCATTCAACGATTGCTGCACCTGAAAGGCCCGGCCGAAGCATTTCGGTACCATTGGGCATAATACCGTAACTTGTAAAAATATTTTCGTTATCTGCACTAAATAAATAATTGCCTGATGAATCGCATATTGTCGAACCTATGTGACCATTAAGTACCTGTGAATCATCTAGAACAACAGGCTCTCCGGAATTAAAATCCAGCCCGCACAGCTGAGGAAAATACCAGATATTGGCTTCGTTCTGGGCGTAGATGCCGTTTGATAATAGGAGCGACAGGACTATAAGACGGTAGGACGGTAGGAAGAAATGACGATAGGACGGTAAGACGGTAAGACAATAGGATCTAAGGAATGCAGGAAAGTGAAAATTTAATTTCAGGGTTTTCATCTTACATCATTATGAAGATTGTTGTGGATGAAATGATTGGCATAAAAGTAGGATGTTTAGGGGAGAAATGCAAGGGAAAAGTCGGCTATCGTCTGCCGGCAGTTCCCTCGCTACGCTTGCCAATGCCAAGTTAGTAAATTTCTTCTGAATTGCTCTCCGGTTGAGAGCCCTATTTATAACAAAAAGGACGGGAAAGAAAAAAAGCCCCTCCCTTTGGAAATATTGGAATATTGCGAAAAACCTTCAAAGGGAGGGGTTGGGGAGGGAAACCGGAAATACATCTTTCCCCTCCCCTTAATCCCCTCCCATGCTGATATTACCTTGAAAAACCGGATTATCGCGGGAGGGGAAAATTGTGCGGGTGCCATCGCCTTTGCTACAAATGTGAAACTCCTCCGGAGTAATGAAAAGCTAATGTCATCCAATATTGTGGAGTTTGTAAAATTTACAGTTTTTCAAATTTTCCGGTGATAACACGGTTATGGCCTGCTAACTTAAAAATATAACTACCCGGCTTCAGATCGTTGATAATCAGAGAATGTCTTTCGTATTTTGCCGCTAATCTTCCCTTTTTGACCTCTTTTCCGCTCAAATCATTGATTGAATAATGGATATTCTCATTAAAACGATGGTTTAAATTAATGTAATCCTTAGCGGGATTAGGATAGAGGAGGATTTGTTCCGGAAGATCATTTAAATTACTTACTCCAACCGTCTGATCCACATCAAACGTGTACATGGAACGGCCGTAGGTAGCGGCAATCAAGGTCCGTGTGGGCTGGTGGAAATCGAGATCGACGATGGGAACGTTGGGGAGGTTATCACCCAGCATTTGCCAGCCCTGGCCAAGGTTGCGCGAAACAAATACGCCGAAATCGGTTGCCAGGTAAATCGTCGAATCGAGCGCCGGGTCAATGATGATGTCGTTGACAGGGGCTTCGGGCAGATTGCCGGAGATGTCGTCCCAGGTGCCGCCGCTGTCAGCGCTTCTGAACACATGCGGCAAACTGCTGTCGTACCGGTATCCCGAAAGGGTAACATAAACAACATCTTCATCATAAGGATCGGCGGCTACCCGCGTAATCCAGCGCAACGGAAGGCCGGAGGAGATATCGGCCCATTCCTGTCCGCCATCGGTTGTACGCCATACAAATCCGTCGTCGGTCCCGGCATAAATCACCTGGCTGTTCAAAGGCGATACCGAAATGGTCGTAATCGTCCCGTAAACAACCGATCCGCTGCCGCCGCCTCCGGTGAGATCGGGGCTGACCGCCTGCCAGGAGACGGCCCGGTTCGTCGATCGATAAAGCCGGTTCGCCCCGTAGTAAAGGGTTTGGGGATCGGCCGGATCGAAAACAACCGGGGTATTCCAGTTCTTCCGGTCTGAGCCGCTGATACCGCTCATGGCCGATGTAAAACTGGTACCCCCGTTGGTCGAACGGGCCAGGTTGCCGTACTGGTATTCGGCATAGACATAACTGTTATTCACCGGATCGACGAGCACATGAAAACCGTCGCCGCCATAAATCATCATCCAGTTATCCAAAGCCCCGGTAAAGGTCCGGTTGGTGCCGTTATCCTGCGTTCCGCCATAGAGACGGAACGGGTACTGTTCATCCGCCTCGCAGGTATAAAACTGGGTGATGGGCAGGTTATCACAGAAATCCCAGTTATATCCGCCATTATAGGAGAAATAGACCCCGCCGTCGTTTCCCAGGACCAGCAAATCTGTGTTATCGGGATGAATAACGATATCGTGCTGATCGACATGTACATCGGAGGAAATATATGACCAGTTGTTTCCGCCGTCGATGGTTTTGTAAAGGTCAAAGCCGATCACATAGGCAACATCAGGGTCCTGCGGATCAACGGCAATGCGGCCGAACCACCAGCCGTAGGAGGCATAGCAATCGGCCAGTTCTTCATCGCTGGTCCGGAACCAGGAATTGCCGCCGTTCACCGTTTTGTACAATCCATCGAAATAGCCGATATTATCCGCATAAATGGCATAGAGAATATCCGGATCGGATGCTGAAATATCAATGCCGATGCGGCCTACCTGTGCGGATGCAGCGGGAAGGCCGTTAGTCAGCAGCGTCCAGGTATCGCCTCCGTCGTAACTCCGGTAGATACCGCTGCCGGGCCCGCCATAGTCCCTCCTGTGCGGACGGCGCACCCTTTCCCACATGGCGGCGTAAAGGGTATCGGGCTTCGCCGGATGCATGACAATATCGATAGCGCCAACCGAATCGTTGATGTAGAGGACCTGGTCCCAGGTACCGCCTCCGTCGCTGGTTTTAAATATTCCCCGCTCCGGATTATCCGAGAACAAACGGCCCATTGCCGCCACATAACAGGTTTGGGGATCATCCGGGTGTACAACCAATCGGCCGATGCTCCCGGAATTATTGAGGCCAACCGGGCTCCAGGAAAGCCCTGCATCCCACGAAAGATAGATACCGTTGCCGTCGTATGCCATGGATCCGCCGCCGGCATTGGCTTCGCCGGTTCCGACCCAGATCACCGAGGTATCTGACGGGGCAATGGCAATATCGCCGATGGAAAGGCTCATGGCCTCATCGAATATCGGCCTCCAGCTTTGACCCAGGTCAGATGATTTGAATATGCCCCCGGATGCTGCGCCGGCGTAAACCGATTGGGTTCCGTAAGTGATCATGGCCATCGCCGCAATCCGCCCGCCAATGTTCAACGGGCCTTTTAAAAGCCATCCCTCACCCCTTGCAGCGCTCTCTTCCCGTAGTGTTTGCGACTGCTTCCAGGCCATTGCCCTGGCATCGTAATTAATTTCCGGGTACGGAAAGGAACGCTGAAGGAAGAACCAGTCGTTCGGGATTTTCCCGGTTTCGGGTGCAGGTTTATTGATGATAAGATGAATCGCTATAACGGCAGAAACCAGCGTAGCAACAAAGAGGAATAGTAATGCTAAATACTTCATTTTGTTTTTCTTCGTGGATCTTCGTGTATCCTTCGTGAACTTCGTGAAATACTTTAGTTTAAAAACTTGTTACACGAAGATCACGAAGAAGTCACGAAGTTACACGAAGTTGCTCAATCAGAGCAATCTGATGCATTTATTTCTTCCACTCCGGGATGCGACCGGGAGTCCAGGGGGCGCCCAGTTTGTCGAGTTCCGATTCCAGGTTTTTCAGATCCGTTTCAGCGATTTGCCTTAGTTGCAGCAGCAGCGGCGGAAGTTCTTCTTCAAGCAGAGCGAGCTGATCGCGCTGGGTTTGCGTCGGAGACGAGGTATTGCCCCAGGATGCTTCCATGATCGCTCCCAGCCTCATCATGACCGGTGGCGGGGCGGGGCGGTTCTCTTCGTCGCTGGCTTTCGGCTCTTCGCCATGAAGCGCCCAAAGGATATCGCCCAGCTTCTTTTCCAGGGCCGCAGCCGTTTCCATCATGCCAAACGGGGCGCCCGGCGTGTTCTGGATCGATTGTCTGACATACTGTGTCCTTTTCATCAGCTCTTTGGCCACTTCGTCGGCTGCATTCACGGCATTGATCATCCGGGAAACCTTATCCTGGAAAGCGACCAGGCCGGCCCTGTCAGCATTCGGCAGGGTCGTATTGTTCAGCACACGGGCGGTAAACTCTACCGGCCCGGCCAGTTCTTTCACCTCTCCGTTGAAAACCATGGCCATCGAAACCGTATAATTTCCCGGCATGGCCATAAATCCGCCATTACCGGCGCTGTATGGATTGAATTTGTCGCCGTTGAGATCGACGTTATAGTTGTTAGCATAGCGCAAATCCCACGTCATTCTCGAGGTGCCTTTGGAGGGCGATGCCGCCATCTTCCTGATGGTATTTCCACTCATATCTTTAATGGTGAAGAGAAGATACGGCGGCAATTCATTCTCCTCGGCCCTCATCTCTTCCAGGGTCGGGATCGGGATGGGCTTCTTCTCCTCCGCAAGTTTCGATTCTTTTTCTTTCCTGATATCCTTTAATGTTTTCGGCACATCTTTGAGATAGTAGGTGATCGTGGCGCCGTATTCCGGGTTGGGAGCATAAAAGAAATTGGATCCCTGGCCGTAATAACCCCCGTCGCGGGAAAACATCAGGGCATCTTTGACCGGGAAGATAAAGGCCTCCTTCTCGCGGGTCTCCTTTTTCAACTGGCGAAGCGGGGAATAGTTATCCAGAATGTAGATACCGCGGCCGAAGGTGGCAATGACGAGATCGCATTCCCTTTCCTGGATGACGATATCGGGCACTTTGATCGTGGGCAGGCCTGCATTCAGTTGTGTCCAGATCTTCCCTCCGTCGAGGGTAAAGAAAACACCGAACTCGGTCCCGGCAAATAGGATGTCTTTGTCGATGAAATCCTGAGCAATCGTCAGGACGGTATGATTTTCCGGAAGGTTGGCGGCAATGGAGGTCCAGGTTTTTCCCTTATCCGTGCTTTTGAGGAGATAGGGTTTGAAATCATCGCGCTTGATGTTGTCGAAGCAGGCATAGACCACATTTTCGTCGAAACGGTCGGGAAGGATATCACTGACGAGGGTATATTCCGGCACACCGGGGAATCTGGTGATCTTCGTCCAGTTCCGGCCTGCATCTTCGGTTACCTGGATAACGCCATCGTCGGTACCGGCGTAGAGCAAATTCTCTTTGATCTTTGATTCGGCCAGTGATATGGCTGTTCCGAAGGGTGATGTGGAGACGTCCTTGGCCACGGCATCGATCCCCCAGTAGCGGCCCATGACAGGCCAGGTATTGCGGTCGGTTTGCGTGGTTATATCGCCGCTGATGATTTTCCAGCTCTGCCCTCGGTCGTCGCTGCGGAACACTTTATTGGCTGCAATATAAAGACGGGTTGGAGAATGCGGGCTGAGGATGAACGGCGTATTCCAGTTCCATTTATAAGTCTCTTCGCCTTTAACGGGTTCGGGGCGTATTTTGATCCCTTCACGGCTCTTTTTATCAAATCGGTAAATATTGCCATACTGGTAAGCTGAATAAACGATATCGGGGTTGCCCGGTTCGATGGCCTGGAAGAATCCGTCGCCACCCAGGGTGGGGATCCATTCGTACGATGAAACTCCGGCGTAACTGATATTCTGGCTGGGTCCTCCGAGGCTGTTATTGTCCTGTGTTCCCCCGTAAACCCAGTAGAAAGGTTCGGTATCATCGACATTGACCCGGTAAAACTGGGTTACCGACAGATTGGTCTTGAAGAAATAATGATCACCGCCGTCGAACGTTTCGTATACTCCCCCATCGCCGCCGATGAAAAAGTGTTCGGTATCAGAAGGGTCGATCCACATGGCGTGGTCATCGACATGGCGGTTATCCAGGCCGACCGACTGCCAGGTTTTGCCTCCGTCTTCAGTAACATGCGAAACAGTCTCCATCGAATAGACCTTATTCACATCCTTCGGATCGCAGATTATTTCGTTGTAATACTGACCCTGGGCCGTATGGTCGCTCATTTTCGACCACGATTCGCCGCAGTCGGTAGAGCGGAAAAATCCGCCCGATTCGCCTTCGGCTTCGATGATGGCATAGATGTAAGCGGGATTGACCGGTGAGATGGCGATTCCGATACCGCCCATATCGCCTCCCGGCAATCCGGAAGAGAGCTTATTCCATGTTTTGCCGCCGTCGGTACTTTTATATATTGCGGTTTCGGGGCCTCCCCCGATTTTCGTAAACACATGCCGGCGGCGCTGTTCCGAGGTGGCGAACATGATATTGTGGTTTTCCGGGTGGATAAGCACATTGTTTACGCCGGTATTTTCGCTGATATCGAGCACTTTCTCCCAGGTTTTACCGCCATCGGTAGTACGATAAAGGCCACGGTCCCCACCAGGGCCCCAGACAGATCCTTCGGCTGCCACGAACACGACATCGGTATTTTCAGGATGGATGGCGATCATCCCGATCTGGCGCGAATTCTTCAGTCCCATATTGGTCCAGCTTTTGCCGCCGTCAGTGGTTTTATAGACGCCATCGCCATAGCCCAGTGCCCGCTGGTGGTTGTTTTCGCCGGTACCGGCCCAGACCACGTTATGGTTCTTCGGGTCCATAGCCAGGCAGCCGATAGCATAAGCGCCGTAATTATCGAAGACTGGTTCAAACGTATTCCCGTTGTTGGTTGTTTTCCAGATATGGCCGCTGGCCACCGCAACGTAATATTCGCTATGGTTGCAGGGATTTACGGCAAAATCGGCGATACGTCCGGAAGTAAGCGCCGGGCCTATCCCGCGGAATTTCAGCCCGGCAATATCGCCTCCTCTGACCGTATCGGTTATGGGTTTGTCATGCTCTTTGTCTTTATCTTTTTTATTTTTCTGAGCGAAGCCCGGGTTGAAGGTAAGAGTGAGGGCAATGCATAAAGCCCCGGCTGCGGCAGCCGATCGTTTAAAATTGATTTTCAGCATTTTGATAAGTTATTAATAAAAAATAAAATTATCGGATGGAATGGTTACCCAAAAGTAGGAAATAGACGGATATAAAACAATTATGGGTTTATAAAAGGATGATTCGGGTTTGCAAAAGATGCAAGAGGAGTCCAAATCTTCGCTTTATGTTGGTAGTCCGACGAGTGTCCCTTCGGTTAATTTTGTTTTACTTCCGACGACTAAAAAACGTTTCACAACAGCTCCAAAAACTGCCCCGCATCAACTTTCTTCGCAATCTTGTTCGCATTGAACGCCTCTTTCATCACATCCAGCGGAAAAACCCCCGAAGAATTGACAAAATAGAACATTCCCATGAATGAAGCGTTACGGGCCGTCACCTTCTCCCTGAACGGGAAGCTGACGATCTCCGCACCGGTGACAGGCGGCTCCAGGCTGGCATCCAGGAAGATCTTGCCCGCCTTCATCCTCCCCGCTGCTTTACGTCCGTAATCCAGCCCCTCCTGTGAGGTCACGATCATGTAATCGGGTGTGACTGTCCCCGTGTAATTGATCTCTCCCGATGAAAGGATGACTTCTGCCGCTGAAAAACCAACGCCGACAGTAACCGGATAACTTCCCTTCTTCGTTGCTTCCAGCCCTGCACGGATGCCGGCAACGGCCAGCAATTCCGCCGCCACCTGCACCCCCTCGCCTGCCGAACCGCAGAACATGATGCGCATCTCCTTTTGTAAGGGGATCCCCGCTTGCGCTGGGATGACGGGGACCGCGTCGAGCAATGAAGGCAGTCCTTCGCGCAGATTGGTACGGTAGGCTTCCGCCGGGTTGTCGGCAACAACAGTTGTTGCCAAACCGCTGTTCTCCACCACCTTCGCCAGTTTCATTTCAGGATTGGATTTCACGCCGTAACTCGGGCAAATCTCCATCACCTCCACCAATGAAAATCCGGGCCGGCCGAACGCTTCGGCCAGTGCACCGGAAATATCGCCGATGGCCAGGATGCGCCTGACATACGGTGCACCGGCTGCAGCCACGATCTTGCAAATGTCATACGACATCTTCGTTGAACCGCCCGGTTTGGTCGGAGTCTTAAAACCATAGGGAGTGTACTCGCTGGGCTGCCCGCCGGTCATGCCGTAAAGCATATTGTTGTGAATGACGACCGTCATGTTGAAGCCGTTGTGCGCCGCATCGATAATGTGCTGCATGCCGATGGTGGCGCCGCCATCGCCCAGGAAAACGATCACTTTCTTTCCCGCATCGCGGAGGCCGGCCGATACACCGGCGCCAAGAGCTACCGAGCGCCCGTGCAATCCGTGTACCGTATGGGTGTTAAAGGATTTGTCGATGATCCCGTGGCAGCCGATGTCGGTCACCAGGATCACATCCAGGGGCTTCAACCCAATCTTTTCCAGCGCCTTTTCGGTATTTTTGGCAATAGTCGTATGACTGCATCCTTTGCAAAAAGGGAGTCCGTTGTTATTTATAAACATATCATTCATAACTCTCCAAAGCTTTAATGATCTCACCCGGTTCTATCATCTGTCCGATTTTATTAACACCAGTGATCCTCGCCTGATCCCCCTGCCCGAACATGATCCTGCGCAATTCCCCGTCGAGGTTCTCTTCGGCAATGACAATGTTGTCATATTCTTTACAGATATCAAAATACCTTTTTGCAATCGGGCTGAGCGTCTTCATAACAAGTAATGACGCTTTCTTTCCCTCACTTCGCCAGGCTTTGACAGCATCAGCTGCTGCCTGGGTCGTAATCCCGTAAGTGATAAGGAGCGTTTTTGCCCCTTCCTGCCTGTTATAATCATCAAACAGGTAACTCTCCAGGTTAGCAGTAATTTTACGCGCCAGGCGGGTGGAATTGGCCAGTGCATCGGGCGTCGTGTTCTGGATGATCCCGGTCTTGTCGTGGGTGGACGCCGTGTACCTGACCTGGTGTCCGGTCTCCGTAACGGGGAGAAATTCGGGGACCAGGTTCTCCATCGGGGCGTAGGGCATATAGGGTGATTTGCCGGAATACGGGGTTCGGGTTACGGGT
>Ga0209717_1001350_pt1 | contig 26629 bp, 17 predicted proteins | sample AD_UKC048_MetaG_FD_184418 | JGI IMG/M metagenome (GOLD analysis project Ga0209717, IMG submission 184418) | Active sludge microbial communities of municipal wastewater-treating anaerobic digesters from USA - AD_UKC048_MetaG (SPAdes) (version 2) | ecosystem: Engineered > Bioreactor > Anaerobic >... | reverse complement strand
GCTTCTGTTCCAACCAAATCTCCGCTTACCCAACCGCTTGAGCCAGTGCCATCACCGATCAGGTTGCCGCCAAGAGAGGTAAACGCACCGATAACATCATCACTCGGGGTATGGTCCAAAGAGAGATCAACGTTACCAGCAACGATGCTATTCTGAATAGTGACCGTCGCATCGGAGATAAAGATACCACCTCCACCTCCCCAGGGTTCCAATTCGTAGTTCTGGTTTGCGGTGTTACCGCTGACAGTGGAATGGATCAGGTTGACTGTTCCTCCATTGACAGCATAGATACCTCCGCCATAGTTATTCGTGATATTACCGGTGACGGTGCTGTTGATCAAGGTTGTGGTGCTGTAATAGGATAATATGCCTGCGCCTCCCATTGAGCCAGTGCCGTGATTATCTGCAACTGTGCAGCGGTTCAGGGTGAGAGTACCTCCTTCGCTTGCAATTCCTCCGCCAGCATAAGTGACAATATTGTTTGGTCCGATGACGCAGTCATTCAGGGTCACAATTGAACCAGGTCCCATAATAATCCCGCCACCTTCGCCGGAACGCCCGTCACGGATGGTTAGCCCCGAAAGCGTTGCTGTGACAGGACGCATGCCATATGTTTCCCAATCATAGACCTCAAAGACCCGGTCATGAGAGCCGTCAACTTCATCCGATAACAAAGCACCGCCACTGATGGCGATCAAGTCCGCGCCTGGGCCTGTGATCGTAAGTGCTTTTCCGATCAGGATCTGCCCATTAACGAGTGTGATCGTGGCGGGGAGAGACGCCGGGTCGATGGTGAAATCAATCGTGTCGCCGATTAAAGCGGCATTTACCGCCTCGCGCAGGTTGCAGTGAGTTCCGTCGCAGACTCCATCATCGAAGTCGTCAAGCGCGTTGACATGCAATGTCGCGGGAGCGTGCACTTCCACTAAAACGGTGGCGATATTCGAGTCATAGTGTGAGTCATTGACATGGAAAGTGAAACTGTCCGTGGTAGCGCCAGGATTAGGTGTATAAGCGACCACAGCAGTGCATACTACGGAGCAAGTGTACTCATCGCACATGGTTTCGCAAGATGCGGAGCTTGGGATGCCAAGTGATCCGCTGAATGGACCACTGTCAATTATGAATGTTATCCTGTCAGTGGAATATTCATACTCATCTGGGTCAGTAGCAGTCAGGATGAGGAGAGTTGAACCGGCATCACGGGCGGTCGAGCTACCATCCAGAGCGGTTGGCGCGGAGTTGGCATCCACCCAGAGCTGGACACTTGCTACATTTGAGTCACCATTGACGCCATCATTGACGCTGAATGTGAAGCCATCGTACCCGACAAGTAGCGGGTCGGTAACTGTGGGGGTGTACACCACCGTTGCCCGGCACATCATTCGGTCGCTTGCTTCCTGGGCTATTTCAGCCGACAAAGCTGCCTTCTGATCCGCAGTGATTTCGATGCCTTCAAGACCTTGATCTGAAAAACGCTCGATCTGATAACCCGTTTGATTGATCATTAGCCCAAGGGGACCCTCTCCTTCAGCCGGGTCGCAACTCACAAAAGTTGGATCTCCAAGCGAACCGTATTCTGGAAGAGTCGCAATGTTAAAGCCCAGCTCGGTGTAACCAGCAGCGGCATACGCCACCAACTCGATGGTGGTCGGGTCGATGTTAGAGGTCAGCCAGGTGTCGTAACCTTCGCCGAAGTAGTAAACTACGTCATGGGTTATCGTCCCGGTAATTGAGCCAACGACGCCTTCTTCAGATGCTGTAACCCCAATCGTGAAGGAACCAATTGTTCCATACGTGTGGGGCGGTAGATCACAATAACGAGCACCCAAAACAGTAGTGACGGACTCAACGGGACTGCCGTCTCCCCAGCTGACCGTGCAGGTGAATGGACCGTTACTATAATCATCGATATAGGCATAAGGGTAGATCGTTTCGCCGACAAGAGAAGGCTGTGGGTACGCATTGATGTAAATATAAGTTGGAGGACCGTTAGGCACAGTCACCCATTGACTGTCGTAAATGTAGTCATAAATGGTAGGTTCCCAGATCCGCAGACATACCTGGTACTGGCCACCGCCATTGAACGGGATGGTGATAGGACTTCCATACCCTACGTAATAAGATTCAATTTCGCAGGAATCACCGGGATCGTAGCCACGAGTCCAATAATACTCATCGTACCCCGAAATCGCCGTGAATATTGCCGACTGCCCCTCAAGCGGTTCAGTTGGAGCCCAGGTGAAGAGGTGCTCAGGAAGGACCGTCAACGAGTAAGTGATGGTATTGGTAATCCCATTGGCATCCACAGCCTGTATCACAATATCGGGGAAAGTGCCAATCTCGGTTGGCGTGCCGGTAAACGAATCGGTTTCTTCATCAAAAGTAATCCCAACCGGCAAGGTTCCTGAAGCGAGGGTCAGCGTATAAGGACTCGCCCCTCCGCTTACGGTGATCGTTTGACTGTACGCTTGGGTCAATCTTCCAGGTAGGAGCTCGTCAGGGTCAAACTCCAGCAGTGGATCGACGATCCAAGTGTAGTCACGGCTGCCATCCGCCCAACCCTCATTCCCGTATACAGAAACAGTAAAATGGTAGGTGCCTGCCGATAAAGGTATCTCGTTATAGAATGAGTAACACTCAAATTCGCCGGTGTCGCTCCAGAGACTGCAGTTTACCGGAATATCTTGAGAGATCCAACTCCACGAAACCTGGTCATACCCCAAGACATTCCCCTCAGCGTCGCTGGCGGTGAATTCCTGGGAATAGTAAGTCTCAGCTGTTCCGTTTGTGAGGGTCTCGGGTAGAATGGTGAGAGCTTCGTAAGTGCAGACCGGCACCGACGCAGGTGGATTTGCGTCATGCTCATCACACCCCAGCAAAGGGTAGTCAAGGAAATAGTCATCGTTTGAGCAGGGACTGTGGGGTGAGGTTCCACTCATGTTGTCAATCCAAATCCAGGGCACTGAGACATCGTTGGTTGTTGTAGCACCAGCACTCACACTCCAGCAGTATACAGCCGTACAGTGGTCAGGCGCATTTTGGGCGCGGCCATCAACAACGTATCTCCCTGTTGGCCAATCCGATTGCGTCAGACTCCCAAAGGTTCCTCCATTAAAACAAGTCTGAGAGACAGTCTCGGTTCCGTACTGCGGCACATTCCAGTCATCAGGAAATTTCATGACCACTCCAGCCGGGTCCTCCCCGTCGGATGTCAATGTTTCGAGGTTGAAGCAGAGAGTTTGCGTCCGATTCGGGATGTAACAGGATGCGCCATTGGTCCCTGCTGAGGGAACAAAGTGTACATGCGACCCACCCAAATCAGCCACCGCAGGTGTACTGCCTGAGATGAGTAATAAGCAGCCTAAACCAGCCACAAGAAAAATGAAACGGTATTTTTTGAGTAGATTTAAAAAGGTGTTCATTTTTTACTCCTTTCGTAAAAATGAAATTGAGTGAATATCAGCCAAATTGGCTCAACAAGCAACTAATGAAAGAAAACATTAACATGACAACCAAAAGCACCTCCCTGGCTCATCCATGAGCTTTTTTTTCGCGAGTTTCCTCGCTTCGATGTGAGATCAATTGCACCAGTTCGTCTGCACTCAAAACGCGATTGCGTTTTCCTGTCAACACCAGCACTTCATCGCTGCAAGGCTCCACCCCGATCAGCAATAAACCTGGTTGCTTTCGCAGCAGCGCCAGGTTTAGATCCTTGTGTGGTTCAGCCAGATCAAAAAGGACCACCTCAGGGTTCAAGTCTTCCAGGCTGTTTTGCTCACCTGGCTCAATGACGATTACATCGAGATTTCCATCAAGTTTCAGACTCACTCCAATACCCTCCAAATTTAGAGACCTGCCATAGATCAGCACTTTCTTCTTAACAGACATGGGATTCCTCTTCTGATAGGGATAATTTGAGTCTATAAAACTTTTTGGACAAATAAAATAGACTAAGGTACAGTCGGAACTAAAAAAAAGTACAGTCTTAGGTGTTTGACTGTACTTTTCTGTTGATTGTTTTGATTTTGTGGATGTTTGGCATCCCAATCACCCAGAATGAAGGATCACATTATCCAAGTCCCATGCTAATTGAAAAGGTCCATAAAGGCGTAGAAGCTCTCAGGGGTTCCTCCTGATATCACTACCCGACCGTCAGCAACCGCCGCAGCCGGACTGAGCTTGTAGAGAACGAGTTGCTTCCAGGTCAGAGTGTCGGTGGTGATTTCGAGCAGACCCTCACTCGGAACCGGAGGATTCACCTCAAGGATGCCCTTCCGAGCCCATAGAATGTATTCATCCGGCTGGTCAACTTTATTCTTGGGCATGTCAGTCAAATTCAGACTGACCATGATGTCTGTTTCCATTGACTTGGATGCATTCAGGTTGACAGCCATGATACGATGCGCGGTCTCCATAGGCATCAACTGAACCGCATTTGGGCTCATCAAGGAGTAAATTGCTTTTGGGTTTTCAAATGGGAACGAAGCAGGCACCTGCCCTGTCAGCAATAGGTATTCGGATAACAACATGTTGCGTGCCTGGGAATTCATTGTTTCTTCCGCGAGGGCGAGCATCGCTGCTTTCTTGGTCTCGAAAGCCAGATCGTTTTCAGGGTTCAGCAACAAAACATCATCAGAAAGCCTTAAAGCCCACTCCAGGTTGCCGGCCTGTAAAGCGCTCTCCGCCTTTGTTGCCAGGGCATCAACACCGCCAGCCAGCTCAGCGGACATCTCTGCCTCGCTGATGGCAGACTGAGGAAATAGATCTCTGATCTCACCTGTGTAATAGCCGCGGTAATAGCGGTACATGTGATAGATATCCCATTCTTTGCTGCCGTAAGTCTCCTGCAGATAGGGGCTGGAGGCAAGGTGGGGCGGTAGAACCAGTTGATCCACGATCTCACCCGGTGTTAATCCCTTGTTTATGCCCTGAACGGTCTGATCGTGCATGAATTGGATGGCGTCGCTGAAATTGGTCAGATATTGACGGACATTTTCCTCACCGACAGTAACGGGATTAGGACCGTGAAGTGCTATCAGATATTCTGCATTGAGGCTTCTGCAAAGTTTGAGGCTGTTTACATAATCGAGAGGATTTCTCTGACCACTGCCCCTCATGGTCACCAACGCGGGAAAGGCCTCGTACATGATGCCAATTTGGATCAACACTTTTTTATCGGGTAACCAAACCACAATAATGTCTTGGGCTTCACCAGGTGCCGTCAGCAAGTGTATCTTCACCCCGGCAATCGTGACTTTCAACTCGTCTTTGACGGTTAATGTTGGCGGGAGAAATCCTGATGGTCCGAGGTTGTTGGCTGCGGATAAGACATAACCCGCGTACCAACCTTCGCCATCGACAATCGGGTGGTCCTTAAACATGATCCCTGCCATCTTGATGCCACCTTCAACCCGTGAAGGATAGATCTGACCATACCACTCGTCAAACAACGTTTTCATCAGTTTTTCCTGAGCGATGATCTCGGTGTTCTCGTCAGCAAAAACAGAAGCCCCGTGGATGTGGCAATCATGATCGTGGGTGTAGATGATCGCTTTGACCGGTTTCTTATCGAAGATATTATCAAGGTGGGCATTAAAGGCTGCCTTAACAATTTCAGCTGCGGGAATGCTTTCCCCAGGATCAACTACAATCAGGCCATTGTCTCCCTCAATCAGCGTTGGATTGTCCCGGTTGTACCCTCGAGCTACGTAAACACCTTCCGTAACCTCAATCACAGCCGGCGGGAAGAATTCCTCGAATTTTTCCTGGAGGATTGGATTAACTAGCACGTTTTCAGGTATTAGCTCATGGGCAGAGGCAGAAGTTACGCTGAGCACCAGGAATCCGACAAGTATTACTAAAATTGATTTTGTTTTCATGGGTTTCTCCTTTTATTAGACTCTCAAATAAGGCGCTTTAGGAATTGTTATTACTTGTTTGTGGAAAATCAGCTTGATTCTTGTCTGTTTGACTCCTTTATCCTTCCAAAACTTCTCAAAAATTCCCTTTGTTCAATCGACTCACAGCCAAATAGGCTTCAGCTTCAATTCGATGTACTTTGAGTCTATTAAAAATCTCATCGATAAGATATGTCTGAACGTACAGTCTGCACAAAAAAAAGGTACAGTCTATTCTTTTTTGTATGTATGAAGGAAAAAATATCGAAAAGATTAAAAGCTAGGTCGGGTTAAGCCACTTCGGGCTGCGAATGCGATCACCTGGGCACGATTCTGCAGGTGCAAGCAATAGAGGATCTCTCCCATGTGATACTTGACAGTGCGCTCAGAAAGATTCAATGTGTCGGCTGCTTTTCGATAAGTCAGACCCTGGGCGACCAAGGTCAGGATCTGCATTTGCCGGGGCGTCAGACCGCATTCATCCACTGGTTTCTCTGAGGGATCGTCCGATCCACCACTGGCGTCGGGTTGCACTGGTTTACTGGTTTGGAGGGAAAATTCGTTGAGGATCTTTTCAGCCAGACCTGGTGAAAACGGCGGATGACCCTCTTGAAGATCCATTAGATAATCAAGAAACTGTGCCGCATCCAAGTTTTTAAGCAGGTAGCCCGAAGCACCACTACGCACGGCTTCAAACAGATCTCCCTCATCATCGGACATGGTCAGCATCACAATTTTGATCTCAGGCATCTCTGCTTTGATCAGGCGTGTGGCAGAGACGCCATCACAATTTGGCATGTGAATATCCATCAGGATCAGACCTGGCTTGCTTTGTCGTGCTTTTGCGAGTGCCTCAAGCCCATCATGCGCGGTACCAACAACCTGGATGCCCTCTGATTTAAGCAGATTGGTGAGCCCTTCCAAGAAAAGGTTGTGGTCATCCACCAACAGTACGCGAAGCCTGAATTGGGGGTTCATGCCACCTCTTCTTTCATGGCTGGCACCATGATCCTCACCCTGGTTCCCTGCCCTTTTTGCGAGTCCATTTGGACACTACCGCCAACCACTTCAGCTCTTTCACGCATCATCTGCAATCCGAAATGGTTACCTTGCATAGAGCGATGCTTTTCCAGATCAAAACCGTACCCATTATCTTCAACACAAGTGCTCAGAAATCCGTCTACTGACTCAAAATTTATCTTGATCCGGGTTGCATTGGCGTGTTTACGGACATTCGTCAATGTTTCCTGGATGATACGGAATAACTCGATCTCAACCATTGGCGATAAGCTTTTCTCGCGAATAATTTTTGAGTTGATGATCTCCGTTCGAATTGCATAATCCCTTTCAAATCTTGTAAGATACTTTTCCAGGGTCAATAACAATCCATCCTCCAAAATCGTTGCTCGCATACCTTGAATCGAATCCCGGATATCTACATCCACGCTTTTTGCCACCTCAACCAGCTTTTCCAGGTAGTTAGCAGCTTGATCCGTATCTCCCTTTTTCAGCAAACGGCAAATGGTTTGGCATTGCGTGTTCATGAAACTGAGCACCTGCGCGAAATCGTCATGCATTTCCCTGGCCAACTGCTCGCGCTCGTTCAAGGTTGCCAAAACCCGTTGCTGATCCAAAAACTGTTGCTGTACTTTGCGCTGCTCAGTGACATCTGTAATCAACAGGAGCTTGCCGATGATTGCACCGCGCCAGTTTCGTAAATTCGAGATGTCCATCTCAAAAAATTGAGTTCTCTGGTCCAATTTCTGGCTGAACTCAACTTGTTGATCCGGTACTCCTTCAGGCAACTCCCGCGGATAAGCTAATAACAGTTCTCTGATCAGTTTGCCCTTCGCGGTTCTATTACTGGCTTCAATAATTACTTCTGCAGCAGGATTAAGACTTCTTATCCTTTCTTTCTCGTCCAGAATGACGATCCCAATTGGAATTGTCTCATGCAACACCTGGCGTGCCCGTGAAAGCGGTCCAAAAATGCGAAAGCGAAATAAAACAATAGCATACACAATGGATATGAAAGTAATGCCTAACGCTGAAAGAGGGATATCTGAGCCAGCTTGGTTGGATAACTCAAAGAAGTACATAAATCGCATGATCACTTGACCAATGATTATGAACGCAACCGGCCAACGGTTTTGGGGTGAGTGGATGAATATCCAAACCAGGGTAACCAGGTTCAACAGGAAATTGATGTAAACATAAGCAACAAAGTATCTTAGCAGTGGACCGGGAACTGCTACGAGCGTGTCATCAAAAAAGAAGCTTTCCCAAAATTGGTGATGGTATTCATTCGTGAGGATTAGGACCGCCATCAGGATCGGCGGAATTGATAACAAGACCAAATTTCTGCGCGTGCTCCAACGCCTGGGCTTAGCATATTCCAGGAGGAAGACGGTAACAGCGGTGGCGGATGGTAACTGCCACACCGTCTGGAACTTTCTCCAGAAGATTTTCGCGTCAATAGCTGGAGTGATATCTTCAAAGATCATACCGAGCAGCCACAATAGTCCCAGGGCACAGGCAACCGAAAACGCCATCGCACCAGGCACATCACGCTGTCTGAAACTGTACGCTACTAATCCAGCAACGATCAGGATCGCGACAATTGAGGACAATATATGGGACGAGAATAATAAATCAATATTCACCCCATGCTCCAATGAAAAATAAAGGGATTGCTAATAATCAGTATAACGATTTAATAACGATTATGCAATTTTTTGTTGTTGTGCCGGATCTAAAACCATCAATCCAGCCAGAGAATTGTGTTTCGGTCGTCGCAAGGCGCAACGCGACGCGGCAATCTGTAGTTGATCAATGATCGTGCCGGTGTCTTAAATGTGAAGCCTACCTGTGGGACCGGGCATGGGATTTAATCGTCAGGTCTCCAGCATTACTGATCGTGCTGGTTTCTTGCGAAGCACCTCAATGCGCAGGTCAGGTTCTTCTTTTGAACCTGACGTCACGATTGCCGGCAAATAATAGTCCTCAACTTAGTTAGGATTCCGACGTCAGGTTGAACTGCGCAACCTGACCTACAAAGAAAAAAATCCCCGTAAGTCGGAATGAGACCACCCTGTGCTATTAATCTCCCAACAAACCATCGCGGGCTCACTCCGGGTAAGCTTGCTTTCAAGATCGTAAAAGGCAGATCGCCACGCAAAAGAGCTCGCGATGACGGAATCAAGAGCACGTCGCCAGACCCTGAGTTGCGGTCACAGGTGCAACCCTTGTACAAAGACACATGAACAGGACAGGCTCGCAATACCCATAGGCCACGATGTGACGGAGTTAAGAAAATAGCCGGGTTCACAATCCGAACCCGGCTTCCGAAAAGTAAAAAACTCACTTCAATATCAACGGCAAGTACAAGTTCCTGGTGACCACCTCGACTATCCCAGTGCATGCACTGGTGTTATTCTCAGAGAACGGATCCAAGTCAACTGCAGGCTGGTCACTCGTGATTACCAATTGGTTGGTTAACTCCTCACCATCCTGCACATCATCTGGGATCCTGACTGTCAATCGGATCTCATTCCAATTTCCAGTTCCGATCGGCCAGGTTTGCCAGGTCAAGGTCTGACCGTCTATTACAGGCGGAAAATCCGACCACTCCGGTTGATCATCATCCCAGTGTAATTGGGCTGAAACGAATGTCATCCCTGCAGGTAAGGTATCAGTGAGAATGGCATTCCCGACCATATTCCACCACCACGCATGACCTGGTTGAGCATTCCCAAATTTCAGCAGGTATGTGATTTCAGCACCCGGATGAAATTCACCGGTCAATAAGGTTTTTTCCACGAACATATCCGATCCACTCCCCAAAAGATAGAGCGCGCCATTATCATCTGGATATGTATCAGCAAGCTCGCCCTCAACAGTTGAGTAGTTCAGAAATACTTGTCCCTGTGGAATTGGGTCGCTCCCCGGAATAACAACGTTGTAATTTATCCCCACACTCCAGCCAGGTTCCATTCTTTGCAATAAGACAGTGAAGCGATGCTCACTTGGGAAATCCTGCCATTGCCACCACTCCCCAAAACCAACATTTACTTCCCCATCAAGTGACATCTGCATCGGATAGTAATCTGTAACCTCTACATTTAACATCGGTGCATCCCCGACATTTTCCAACTGAAGCTGATACCAGGCATTGTGTCCTTCGCCATGTCCGTGCCAATCTCCCCATTTTGAAATCCGAAGGTTAGGACCATGTTCAAAAACGGTTTCGGTCAGACTGGCTGTGTTGTTATCAATATTCTCTTCCCCAGTTAGCGGGGTGAATACCACGGTTTGGATAAGTTCTGTTCCCGGAGCGACACTGGGGTCAATATTGGCAAAAACTTCTATCGTGCCATAGTATCCCGGATCAAGATCATCCACCAGCCAGGTGACAGTGTTTCCATCCACAAGCGGTTGACCGATGTAACTTGCCCAATCCCAATAGCTCCAGCCGCCAAAATGCACACCGGGTGGAAGCGTTAGAACAAGTGGAATGGGTCCTTCTACAGGTATATTTCCATCGTTGTAGAAGTGAATTCCGAAGCGATATTGTCCGCCAGGTGTCAGGACGCCCCAGTGCCAGGCGAGACTAACTGAAAGGTCCGTGAAAGGAGAGCCGACATTGTGGTGAAGCCAGGATTCGTTATCCTGCTCATCTGGATTATCGTTACCCGCAGAGATGTTGACCACATTTACCAGTTCATCATTAGGTTGAGCGTTCGGATCCAGGTTCACCTTGATAAAAACTTCCCGACAAGTTCCTCCAGGAATGGAAGGATACTTCAGGGTCAGAATATTGCCCGTGAAAGAAACCTCGCTCCAACCAGCTTCCCTGCCCCACCAGTCGACCAGGGTGACGACGCCAGGAAGAGTTTCTGTCAGGGTCAGTTCCGTGCTGCCAGTCGGTCCGTTGTTGCAGACGTTGATGTTGTAGACATAGTTTTGACCCGGGGCTGGCAGCCAGGTCCAGGTGCCTTTACCCACATTTACGTGGGTGTTGTTTGCGATAACTGTGCCTGAACTGGTTCTGGTTCTATCCTCCGGATTACCCGAGTCAAAACCGTCCGAGCTGATCACAGCGGTATTGATGATCTCATTTCCGGCGGTCTCTTCGACGTGCGCGAACACGTAGAAATTGACCCAATCCCCAGGTGGCAGATTTCCCAGCTGCCAGATCACCTGGTTGCCAACCTCGGTTTTTGGCAAGCCGGAAGTATCACTGATATACGTCAATCCCTGCACAAAGGTGTCTGTGATGATGGCGTTGACCGCGTTAGCATTGCCCTCGTTGCGGTATTGAATGTTGAAGGTGACATTCCCTCCTTCGCCAGGTTCGCCTCCCTCCAACCACTTTTCAATGCGTAACCGCGGAGCAGGATATCTGAATTCACCAATTATGTGGTGGCCAGCCGATTCGTGATAGGCAACCATCAGGTTGGAGGCTTCATTCAAGTCGTAATCAACGCCAGTCCAATCGCAAAGATATGGATCCTCACCAGTTGGAAAAACCCAATCTTCTTGGCTTGGAGGGGCATTCATATCCCAGATTTCACAGACGACTTTTATCTCCTCGCCCTGTGGCAGCCACTCGGCGTCAACAAATCCGCTGAGCTGATCCCCATCAAGATCCAGATCCGCAGTGACTGTGCCGATAATGACCTCTGCTGTAAACGTCCCGCCATCCACTTCGCCATAGATGGTATCCCCAGGCTGAATGTCAGGATGGTTTAGCTGCCAGGTTGCTCCTTCCATGTTGGTGGAAAAGCCTGTGTTACTTCCCCAACCATCAATGTAGCCGGATATCAACGTGATGTGCGCTTTTTCAACCCCAAAGCTGTCAAAAACGCTCAAGAAGATCTCGTGACCTGCTTCATAGGTTCCATCGATCCAGTCGTGGTCATACTGGATGTTCAGTATCAATTCATCGGTGTAGGCAACTGGTACACTAAAAACCCAATGCCCGCCAGGATCTTGATAGAGTACAGCGATTTCCTGGACGGGTTGCACATCCCATTCCCCTGTCCAATCGCAGGTAAACTCGCTTATCCCGTCTGGTAAAACACTCGTATCCTTCATGGGTGTGCCTTCGGGAGCTCCCCAAGGGTGACATTGAACTGGCACAGGCACTTCTGGATCCAATGAAGGTCCTGAAAGTTTGCCCGTGTAAGAGTCCGTCTCTGCCGATAACTCACCCACGAATTCACCCAGTTGGACTTCGGCGTAATAAGTGGTTCCTCCGACAGTCACCTCCCCAAAAACCCAATCACCAGGTTGAATGTCGGGACGTTCTGGAGGATCCCAAACCACCCCTTCCACGTTGGTCGAGAAGCCGGTTTGCCCTCCCCACCCGGGGATCTCAAAAGTTGTCACGGTTGTTGTCGCTTTTACGGTTTCTCCGTCACTTTCAGTCACTGTAAGGACAACCTCGTATCCTGGTGGATAATTACCCTCGATCCAGTCGTGATCGTAGTTGACGTTCATCAAAAGATCAGTTGTGCGATAATGTTGGTTCATATCCACCAACACGTCATTAACAAAGTCATTGAAATAGATGTGACCTTCCCCACCTTGCGGCACATCAATAGTCATCTCAGGGGTGGATTCAAGGATGAACGTGCCATCTGTGGCAGTATTCAGCTGGTATTGCGCGCCATCCCACCATGTGTTAACTTGGACCCAGTTTTCCACCCTTCCGCCAATCTGACCTGTTACTGTATTTGCAACAGAATCAGCAATCGATGTTAACGGGTTGGGCACGAAATAGGTCACTGAGTAATCGGGATCCACAAAAACGGAAATCGAAGAACCAGGATTTATGTCTTGAGCTTCATGAATACCCCAGCAGGTTGGGCAGTTGGGATCTTCGAAGTAAGCCTGGATAGGTTCGCTGCCGTCGATGCTGATAGTAATATTCGACCCAGCAACGGCTTCTCCCCACATCCAGTCCTGACGACCATCATTCAACCAGTGACCAAGCTTATAGAGATCCCCAAATCGCCACTCCAAACGGGCTCTGTTGCCATCCGGTGCCACATAAGTCAAAGATACGGTGTCACCTTGACGCAAATCATAGCCGTAGTAGTCCGTTTGCAAGTAAACAGCCGATGAATTATCAGTCGGAATGGAAAGACTAAGAGTCTGGTCCTCGCGCCATGCTTCCAAATACAGCATTCCCTGAGGACCTACTCCGTTTATCTCATTGGTATCAAGATCTACGCTGTAATTAAAGACTGGCACGATCATCTGCGCATTCCAGCCGCTTGCGCTGCTAACTGCCACCCGCATGCCGGGTTCAAGCGTAAATCCTCCAAAATCATCAATCCAGAATTGGTATGGATCTGCTTCATTGTCCTGGGTGGTTGTGACCAAGGGTATAGTCGCGCTCTCGTTTTCGTAGAGGCTTACAGTAACCAGGTCATCCGCGATCTTAACCCGGCCTGCAACTGTATTGTGATGTAACAGCAATTCAAAATAGGACAGCGATGGAGCACCCCAAGTGTAGTAAGTATTGCCATTTCCAATTGTGCTGTGGTGAGTGAGCTCAACTGTCTGCCCATCACGCACATCAAAGTTGGAAAAACTAGCCGAAAAATCTCCTGAAGCAATGTCATCCATGTAAGTCGCAGTTCCATACAGGGGATATCGATCATAATAATACTGGATGGGATTCACCTCCATCTCACCATCAGGAAAACCTTGCCCACTGATAGTGTCTGTGATCGTGTCATAGCCCCAATCGAAACTGATCACCTCAACAGATTCCGACCAATCAGTTCCATTGAAAAGTGTCGCGATATCGCCAGGGTCGATATTGATCGGTCCCCATTCGTAGTTGGGATGCCTGATCAGGAAACAGAACTCAAGATTATTACCGGCGTCAGATACGAAACCTGTCTCGCGAACGTAATCCACACTCCCGTCACCGCCCTTATCCAAGCTGACCGATATCGGTGCATAAGGGGCATTCAAACGTCCCCCGACGCAGTCCATATTTGAAAGCCCATCCTGCTGAACACCCACATAAGCTGCGCCGCTAAGAATCTGCGTCTGGTTGCCTTCTGGGTCTGATACACTAACCAATACATCATCATATGCTTTCAAATCTTCCGGAGAAAAAACAATCGAAAAGCCGGAACTATCAGCAATGTCAATTTGCAGTGAATAAAAGTGGGATTCACCCTGCCACTGCCACAAACCAGCACGGATGTATGCGCCTTCCTCAGCTTGACCAAACAAGGTGTTTGCTTGATCATCAAAGATAAAATTACCCAGTGAGGCAACTGTTGTGGAAAGCGTCGGTCCCCCCGAGAGTTCCACAGTTACAAGATCCCCATAGGACATTAGTTCGGTCGAAAATGAATAGTATCCAAGCGGCCAGGTAGCCTGCATCTCGCCACTCCAGCGGACATCAGGACCACCACCTACATAAACAGTTGCAATGACAAGTTGACCTGCCGAGGTGAAGCCCTGGATGCTGTTCATCTGGTGTACCATGAAGACTTCCTGGGGGATCACATAATCGCGAATGTTGACGCCTGACTGAACGAAATCGAGCGCTGCGACACTTTCGGCACCTAAATTCAAAAACATGTTGATCTCAAAAAAACCTGCTGAATCAGTGGTCCCAGAACTGGTTGTCGCGCCTTGTGCTGGCGGCAAACTTCCAACATAAGGACTAAATTCGCCCAGGCTCGCGTTGATCAATAAGCCCTCGCCAGCACCCGAGAGGGTGCCCCGAATTACATCCTCCAGTACAACAACATGCGTGTCTGAAAAGCAATAAGGCGTCAAGGTTGTCTGAGGCGCGCCTTCCACACTGATACTCAACGCGGTTCCACAGTCAATCCCCACCTGATGCCCGTCGGTATTATGCCAGATTGGCGTCCAGAAGAAGCCGATGCCGTCCGACACTGCCGAACCGTAGCCTTCTGAGCCATAAGTAACCTGGACAAGCTGTTCCGGTTCCACCCATCCCATCACCGCATCATAAGCCATGTCGATGGTGATCATACCTTCAGGCAGACCATTAATCATGTTCTGGATTGGGATATTTATGCCTGAACCAACCATAGGGTGTATTAAAGGGTCATCCACTTGGGGTGAAGGACTTGTCGGATCAACACGTTCCATCAACTTTGGACCACCAAGCGGTTGGATCTGCTGTACCATGCTCGTTTTCGGTACATACCGCTGGGGCAAAGTTGGTGGTTCAGAAATTTCCTGGATAAAAGTTGCGTTAGTTAGTTGGGGATTTTCAAAAATAGGTGGGGTTTCTGGATTTTTTGTGGGATTTGCGGATACTGAGGTCACCATCATTCCAGCAACCAGGAATAAGACCAGTAATTGTTTAACTGCATACTTTTGGATCATGGGGAGCTCCTTTTTTTTCTTACTCGATCATAAAATTTTACCTCTAAAACAGGTCAACTGATAAGAAAGTTGGTTTGATAAGAATGTAGGGAGGGACTGCGTTGATATCGTAGCATAACCTGAACAATGATTTAATCGCTCGCTCTTCAAGTGGTCCCGCCTGTCAATGATTTTTTGGATTAATCTCTTGTGGATCCCGGAGAGATTGTTGCCGGAACTTCTGAATACTTTGATTTTTAATTGTCTTTACACAAACACATTATACACATTTAATACTATCAATACAACATTCTTATTTGCTTTCAGAGAAGCCGTCATCGGAAATGAGAACTTCGAATGTTGTCATCGACGGTTTGACTACCTCAGGATCAGGCTCACCGGGCAGTGATCCGAGCCCATGATATCGTCGTGGATCTCAACCGCTTCCACGCGAGGCATCAGCTCAGAGCTGACCAAAAAGTAGTCCAAGCGCCAACCTATGTTGCGCGGGCGGGCACCGGTGCGGTAATCCCACCAGGTGTAGCCGACCTTCTCGGGGTAGAGGCTGCGATAGGCATCGACGAAATTGTGCTCCAGATACTTGTCGATCCAGGCGCGCTCCTCCGGCAGGAAGCCAGTGTTCTTCTGGTTCGACTTCGGATTAGCCAGGTCGATCTCATTGTGGGCAGTATTGAAATCCCCAGTGAGGATGACCCTCTCACCCCTGGCATGATGCTGGTCACACAATTCCAGCAGGCGCGCATAAAAACCCAATTTGAAGGGCACGCGCTTGTTCTCCTGCCCCCCGTTGGGGAAGTAGATGATGTAAAGGAAAAAATCCGGATACTCCAGGCGGAGCGTGCGCCCTTCGTTATCGAATTCTTCCATGTCCAGCCCGGTGTGAATGGAAAGCGGCTCCGGTTTGAAGAGAGCTGCCGTGCCGCTGTAGCCAGGGCGCTCCGCGGAATGCCAAAAGCTCTGATATTCAGGATGTTCCACGAGCAACTGGGGGACCTGTTCGGGCTTGGCTTTGATCTCCTGCAGACCCAGGATGTCGGGCTTGACTTCATCCAGCCAGGCAAAACCGTCCTTGTTGACTACTGCTCGGATTCCGTTGACATTCCAGGTTGTGATTCTCATCTTTTAGCGCCCTTTCAAAGCCTATGGTAAACTAATGATTTGATTATGGCAGATTATACCAACCTCCAGCAGAGAATTTCAGCAAGACGTATCCTGCTAACCATTCTCTTTTTGATTCCATTGCTATTTGGCACAGGGATTCGCCCTGCCCAAACCCAAGGGATTTACCCAACTTACATCGTGGAATATGGCGACACGCTCTCGTGGATCGCGCAGCGCTTTGATACCACCCTCGACCAGCTGATGACGCTTAACGACATCCAGCCAGACGATATGCTGCGCCCGAACGACCGGTTGCTAATTCCGAGCCTGGAAGGAATGCAGGGGATTCTGACGACTGAATACGTGACCCTTGGTTCGAGTCTAACAAGCTTGAGCCGGCGCAGTCAGACCGACACAGCGGTTTTGGTGAAGGCCAACCGCCTGACCAGCCCCTCAGAGCTTTTCATCGGGCGGGAGATCATCATGACCACCCAGGAAAACGGGTCTTTCATGACCATCCTGCCGGCAATCAAACCCGGGCAGTCCTTCCTGGAAGCGAGTGTGCTGAGCGGAAAGAACACCTGGCTGCTGACTGAGATAAACGGCCTGGCGAGCCCGACTTTGGGCATGCCGATGGATACCTACTATATGCCTTCTGCTGAGGCAAACAGCAGCAACCTGGCGCTTCCCGGCATCAGGAGCATCATCATCGATAACCTGCCTCTCTACCAGGGCGATACCTTCCTGATTGAGGTCGAAAGCGATCAACCTGTGACGATCAAGGCTGACCTGGCTTCCATCCAACCAGCCTTCGTGGACCTTGGCGGAGTGCAGATGGCATACGGCGGCATCCACGCGCTCACTGAGCCGGGTGTGTATCCACTGACAATGACAGTAACTTACCCTGATGGAAGTGAATACCGGTTTGATCAATTGGTAATGATTAGTTCTGCGAATTATGTCACCGATAAACCCCTGCAGGTCGACCCGGAATCGATTGGAACCGAAGCCGAAAAGGCTGAAAATGCCAAGTTCAAGAGCATTATTGCGACCGTGACACCAACACAGCAGTGGGATGGGCTGTGGTATTCACCTGCGCAGGATGCAGACTGTATCATCTCGGAATTTGGCAGCCGGCGAACATACAATGACGACCCGGGCGTTTATTATCATACCGGGCTGGACCTGGGCTATTGCAAAGGAACAGACGTCTATGCCCCAGCAGGCGGCACGGTTGTTGGGGTCTTCCCCGACCAGGTAGTACGCGGAAATAGCATCGTAATCGACCATGGACTGGGAATCTACACGACCTATATGCACCTGAATGAGATCCTTGTGGAACAGGGTACTGTAGTTGAATCCGGACAATTGATTGGGATTATTGGTACGACCGGTCGTTCGACTGGTCCGCACCTGCACTTTGAAGTGGATATCCAGGGCACGCCTGTCAATCCATTAACTTGGCTGCGCCGGGCATTTCCTTAAAACAAAAAGAGCAATTGCTTGCTCTTTTCGAATGCGCTGAGAGGGAGTTGAACCCTCACGCCTTGCGGCACGTGGCCCTCAACCACGCCTGTCTGCCAATTCCAGCACCAGCGCAAACGTGAGATTGAATTATACCGATTCCGCGGTCTTTGTCAAGAAAGCGGCATCAGAATCTGAGGTTAGGTTGAAGAAGACAATTGTTTTAGACGCGATGGGAAGTGACAACCGCCCCTTTCCGGAAGTGGAAGCGGCGGTAACTGCCAGCAAAGAATTTGGGATCAACTTGATCCTGGTCGGCGATGAGGTTCAGCTTACTTCTGAACTAAAAAAACTGAACCAGGACCTCTCTGGCGTGCGGGTGGTGCACGCGCCTGAGTGGCTCGAGATGAGCGACCACATCCAGGAAGCCCGCGCCAAGAAACAGAATACCATGGTGGTCGGTATGCAATTGGTAAAGGATGGCGAAGCTCAGGCTTTTGTTACTGCAGGTAACACCGGCATGGCGATGTATTTCGGCACAAAAATGTTTGGTCTTATCCCCGGCTTGAACCGACCTTGCCTGGGCTCCACAATTCCCGTAAAAGGCGGTAAAAGTGTCCTGGTGGACATTGGCGCAAATGCGGACTGCAGACCTGAATTTTTGGTGCAATTTGCGCAGATGGGGGCAGTTTATTCGCGTTTGATGGTCGGTGTAACGGAACCTCGCATCGGTTTGATTGCCAATGGGGAGGAAGAGGGCAAGGGTAACGAACTTGTCAAGGCGACACATCCCCTTCTCAAGGACAAGATGCCTGGTTTTGTGGGCAACATCGAAGGCAAGGAGCTCTTCGGCGGCTCAGTAGACGTAGCAGTGACAGATGGTTTCACTGGCAATGTGATCCTCAAGTCAACGGAAGCCGTTGCCAAACTGATCATGGGCACACTCAAGGAAGAATTAATGAGCAGCACGCGCACAAAAGTGGGTGCTTTGCTGGCAAAACCTGCCTTCAACAAAGTACGGCAGTTGTTGGATCCTGCTGAAATCGGCTCTGCGCCCCTTTTGGGGTTAAACGAGCTGGTGTTTGTGGGGCACGGTCGCTCGGATGCGAAAGCCATGGTGAGTGCAATCGCACGCGCAGTGCAGGCGATTGACGCCGGCTTATTGCCGGGACTGAAAAATACTATCTCGAAAAACGGAGATTCAAAATGAAATTAGTCAGAAACGAAAAACACATTAAACAAAACAAACTTATCGGTAAGATCCTGACTTTCGCAAGCCTGGGTGTCCTGGGACTTGGGCTTTATTTCGCCTTTCAGAAAGAGGGGTCGATGATCCTTTATTCCTATATCTGCCTGATCGTGGGTTTTCTTCTGACGCAGATTGGTTTAAGTTTTGTGAATCGTTACGGTCGATCTCCACGTTATGATGAAATTTTTGGCACAGCCTTTGAAAAACTGCGCCATGAATACACTTATTACGTATACAGCTCGCCACTGCCGATGCTATTGATGGGTCCCTGCCGCATTTGGTTGCCAATTCCCGTCAACGCTACTGGCGAACTCAGCTTTCAGTACGGGAAATGGGTTCACAAAACGAGAAATCGCATCCAGAAAATGATGGGGCAGGACAGCGTCGGCAAGCCGGAAAAGGAAGTTGCGGAAGCCGCTGCAGCGCTGAGCAAATACCTGACCGAAAAAGGCATCCCTGTGGATATGCATCCGGAACTTAAACCAATCCTGGTCGTTTACCTCAAAGAAACCCAGCTTGGAGATGTCTCGAAAGCCCCCTATCCGGTGGTAGAGATGGAAGACCTGAAGCGCTACATCCGCCGTGTTGATCGGGAAGAATGCGCGGATCCAATCAACCCGGAAACAGCGGCAAAGCTAAAGGTCGCATTAGCCAACGGGATTGAAGAGACAACAACTGCTGGCGCGGAATAGCCATTCTTGATCGATAAAGGACGGCTTCCCTGCCGCCCTTGCTTGGTCTTACTGAAAAGTTATCCACAACAATCCTGCTAAAGTGGCGAACAGTGACACAAAAACAGCGCGGAATTCGCGCTGTTTTGTTAAGTGTCCTATAGACGGATTACTTCTCGTCGTCTTTAATCAGTCCAGCGAACTTTCTCAGCTGGTAAACTTCGCGCTGGGTCAGGTTACGCCATTCACCAGACTTAAGCTTACCCAGCTTTAAATTGGCTATGCGCACACGCTTGATCTGGGAAACAGGTAAGCCGATACGGGCACCTACCTTGCGGATCTGGCGTTTTTTGCCTTCGTGCATAATTATCCGCAGCCAGGCACCATTGCTGTAACTGCCCATGATCTCCACCTGCGCGGGCAGTGTGCGGGTGCCGTCCTCCAGCACCACACCACGGCGCCAGATTTCCAGCTGTTCCTGGTCTGGGGTTTTGATCACCATGACCTCATACTCTTTTTCGTGGTGGTAGCGTGGGTGGGTCAGGCGGTTTGCCAGCTCCCCATCATTTGTCATCAGGATCAACCCTTCGCTATCCAGATCCAGCCGCCCCACCGCGAAAAGTGGCTCGGAGAGGCCAATCAAATCGTTGACAGTGGGCCTTGGGTGGGTCTCATCGATATCAGAAAGATAACCTTTTGGTTTGTTTAACGCGATATAAATTCGTTCAGTTGAAACCCGGATTGACTTACCGTCAACCGTGATCGTGTCTTTGGAGGGGTCAGCTTTATCACCAAGATGGATGACTTTCCCATTCACCTTGACTCGACCTGCCTCAATTAATTTTTCACAAGCTCTGCGCGAGCCCAAACCCGCAAAAGCCATGATCTTTTGAACGCGTTCTTCCATCAGTCTTTCAAAAGCCTCGTTTCTTCGGTATCGGGCGATGGTTTGGGCGTCAAAAGCCCCTCAAGGTCCACCGCTGGGAGTTGATCAAGCGATTCAAGACCGAAGTGCTGGAAAAACTCGTTTGTCACGCCGTAGAGGATCGGACGACCAATTGCCTCTGAACGCCCCAGTTCCTCAATCAAACCCTTTGCCAATAAACTTTTCACCACCCCATCACTCACAACGCCACGAATGGAGTCAATTTCCGGTCTGGTCGCAGGTTGTTTGTATGCCACGATCGCCAGCACTTCCAGCGCAGCCTGGGTCAGGCGGGAAGTGACCTCCAGCCCGAGAAACTTTTCGATCATCTCTCCATGCTCGGGTGCGGTGATCAATTGGTATTGGTTCTTAATCTTTTGCAGCCGCAGACCATGTTCCAAAGTAAGGTGAGCAGATAACGCTTCCAGTGATTTTTCGACCTCGGACTTTGAAACACCCATCGCCTGGCTTAATTGCTCCACAGAGCTCAGACCAGGTGCGGCGAAGAGTAAGGCTTCAAGCGTCTTTGTGGTTGGGTTCAGCGAATAGTTGGTGTCATCTTTGGGCATGCTATAATTCTCTCTTGTTCAGGGTCATGATTATACCCGAAACCCTGGCAAAAACTGAAAGGGTACTTATGCTTATTTTACTCACCGGTGCAGCCGGTTTTCTGGGCTCACATCTAACGGATCGCCTGTTGGCTGAGGGTCACCAGGTTATCGGTCTCGACAATTTTGTCACGGGCGATCGGGCAAATTTAAGTCATCTTGAGGGCAATCCCAACTTTAGATTGATGGTACAGGACGTGTCCGCATTTATCCAGGTTGATGAACCGCTCGATTACATCCTGCATTTTGCCTCACCCGCCAGCCCAAACCCCGCTTCCCCCCTGGGCTACCCCAACCTGCCGATTCAGACGCTCAAGGCAGGCGCTCTGGGAACCTACAACAGCCTGGGCCTGGCCAAAGCCCACAAAGCCCGCTTCTTACTGGCATCGACCAGCGAAGTCTATGGCGACCCCACCGTGCACCCTCAAAGCGAAGATTACTGGGGAAATTGCGATCCAATTGGTCCCAGATCCGTCTACGATGAAGCCAAGCGTTTTGCTGAAGCTCTGACCATGGCATACCACAACGTGCACGGGGTAAGAACACACATTGTGCGCATTTTTAACACCTTTGGTCCCCGAATGCGGCTGGACGATGGCAGGGTTGTGCCCAACTTCATTCAACAAGCCTTGCGGGGAGAGCCACTGACTATTTATGGCACAGGCGCACAAACCCGCAGTTTTTGCTATGTCAGCGACCTGATTGAAGGCATCTACCGCCTGATGATGACCGATGAGCACATGCCAGTCAATATTGGCAATCCGAATGAAACTTCCATCAAGGACTTTGCCTTGATTATCAATGAGCTTTGCCAGAACCCCAGTGGAATTAGCACACTATTTACTGACACTCTTGGAGATGATCCACAACGCCGTCAGCCAAACATCACGCGTGCAAAGAACGTTTTAGGCTGGGAACCGCAGGTTGAGATGCGGGATGGGCTAAACCTTACAATCGATTACATGCGGGAAAAACTCGGCTTGCCCGCCCGGCAGGATTGAGCGCCTAATGGGTATGCTGCGTGTTGTCGGGGGTACTGCCAGGGGGCTTAGGCTTAAACATGTGCCCGGGGATACCACCCGCCCCATCACCGACAAAGTAAAAGAAGCATTGTTCAACATCCTTGGGGGTGAAATCCTCGACATACGGATATTGGACCTTTTCGGAGGTACAGGCGCGGTTGGGATCGAAGCTCTGAGCCGGGGCGCGAAAGAAGTGACTTTCCTCGATACCAGCCGCCTGGCAGTCAAAACTATTCGTGAAAACCTCTCCACGACGCATTTCAGTGAGAAAGCCAACGTATTTCAGGTGGACGCGTTTACCTGGCTCGCCAGCCAAACCAACCCGCAATTTGACCTGGTTTATGTTGCCCCACCGCAATACAAAGGGATGTGGGAAAAAGCTGTTGATCTGATCGATCAAAATCCACTGTTGCTAAGCGATGAAGGTCAGGTGATTGTTCAGATCAACCCGTTGGAATGGGTTGACAAGACTTACGTAAATCTTCAGGTTTTCGATTCAAGAAAATATGGGGATACCCAGTTGGTTTTTCTGGAAAAATCAACTGGTGAATGACATTACCAATTGACCTTCGTCGTCGTAGTGGTAATGCCCCCAGAAAGGTCGCCCGCTCGTCCGCTGCCGCATCACCAGCGGCAATAGTGTGTAGAGGTCTTCGACCAAATTCAATTTCAGAGCACTTTGAAGTGAATGCCAGGCGAGTCTGCCTTCGACTGAGGCTCTCAGCTCCGCTTGTAAACGTTTTGCCTTAAAGACAAAGAAAACAATGCCAGGGCTCTGGGCTGTATCCACCAACACCTGACCACAGAAGATCAGTTTTTCTGCAACCAGTCCACTTTCCTCGAGGAGCTCGCGATGTGCCGCACACAAGACAGACTCGCCTTGTTCCACATGCCCGCCCAAACCATTCCAATATCCAGCCCAGATCTTCTTATCCTGCGCGCCTTCCAGTAAAAGAATTTGACCTGTCTCGTTGACGGGAAAGATCAACACTCTGGGGATCAGTGCGTAGCGTTTATCAGTGGCACCTTGTGATTTTGCACTCATAATCTTATTTAAGAGCCTGCGGCTTGCTCGCAGGCTCTTATCCTTTTCCTAGTGGAGGAACATCGGCAGTCCAAGAATATTCCTGACTTTTGGCCGATAATTTTCCTTATCATAATAAAGATCCACATCCACATGACGTTTACCGCTGATGACTGTCTCGACCGGGACCACAGAATAGTTGCCGTCCGTAATGCCCACTAAATGACCATAGTTATTCTTCATCGTCAATTGCATCGCCAAGGCACCGTAATTCATAGCAACCATACGGTCAAGCATGTCGGCTGCGCCGCTGCGAACCAGGTAGCCAAGTTTCTGATACATCGTGTTGTAACCGGTAAGGGTCTTGATTTGGTCCGAAAGCACCTCACCAATACCTCCGAGTTTGCGATGGCCGTAAGCATCCGCTTCGCCTGATTCCACAATCTCGCCGCCATCTGTGTGAGCACCTTCGGAAATGACACAAAAAGAATAATAAGACTTGCTGTTGCGTTTATCTGATGCCAGCAGTTCAGCAATTTCATGAACGTTATAAGGAACTTCACAGATGATCGTGCGATCTGCATAGCTTAGATATCCTGTGATCAGGGCTGTTTCACCTGAATTACGTCCGAAGAGCTCCACCACACCAATGCGTTCATGAGAACCGATTGAGGTTCGAAAATTTGTGATCAGGTTGACTGCCTGGGTAACTGCAGTGGAGAAGCCAATGCAGTATTCGGTGCCGAGAACATCATTGTCCATCGTTTTGGGGATAGCATTCAGTTTGATGCCTTCCCTGACCAGGCGGGCGGAATAGCTGAGAGTATCATCACCACCGATGGTGATCAGGGAATCGAGATTGAGGTGATCGATCACGTTGAGGATATGGTCGGTGTAGTCTGAAATCTCATATACCTCATCCACGACCTTGCCAAATTTGCTATCACGCAAAAATGCCGGGGTATCCTTGGCACGCACTTTGGATGGATTAGTACGGGATGTGTGCAAAAAAGTACCCCCTGTGCGATCCACGCGGCGCACCACGGTAGGATTTAAATCCCTGATGTAAAGTTCATGTGTTGATGGGTCGTTGATGTCGTACCCTAACAACCCTAGCCATCCCCGGCGAATACCAACGATCTCATAATCACCGTCCAGGCTGCTCAGCAGAACTGACTTTATTGCGATATTTAAACCCGGAACGTCTCCGCCTCCGGTAAGAATTCCAACTCTTTTCTTTGCCATTTTCTACTTCTCCTTAAGTTTTATCGAGTCAATCAGCGCTTTAGGGCTAACGGTTGCCCACCACCTAAACCACTGTAAGCCAAACAACGTTATCAAGGGCATCAAAAGAATCACCAGAGCTGATTCCTCTGGCAGCCAGTTTTGAGTCAGTTGAAAACGGCGCCAATGAATGAAAATCAAGGCAAGGTATGTTGCCCAGGCAATTATTTTACCAGAAACGCGCCATTTCTCTGTTAAATACTTGTAAACGCTGAATAACGGAGCGAATAACCATAACAGGTAAATGCCATCTGAAGTCAAATTGAACAGGTAAAGCAGATTCAAGGAGAGCATTAGTTTCCAATGAAACCCACGCCCCTCACGTTCTCCAATTCCGTACCATTCAACGAGCATCATGATCAGCGTCACCAAGCTGAGTGTGATGGCTATCTGCATGCTCGCTCCAGGGAAAAGCTCTCCAACCACCACTAAAGGCGTCCTAACCCAAGAAAAATCAGGAAATATGCGCAGATACGTTGCGAACCATTCCGCTGTCCAGCCTGGAAAGAGGATCAGAGATACAACCATCAAGAATGCTAATGTACTGAAGTAAATCTTTGCCAGGGAACCTTCCCTGCGTGCGCCGAGCCATATCAGGAACAGAACGAACAGGAAAAAGCTTAGCGGAACCATCCATAATGAAAGCGCAAAGAGCAAACCTGCTATCGTGCCCTGTCTTTCGCGTGCCAGGTACACCCCCAGGAGGGTCAGAAAGACATACGGCGCAGAGACATTGATTGTCAATACTGACTTGAACAGGGGGTAAAAAACCAACGCCAAAAAAGACATGATCAGAATTTCAAATACATGTAATTTCAAGCCCACCATTCGGATGGAAACGAACACGCTGAGCATCAAACTAAGCTCCACCAGAGTCATCCAGATAGCCCGTGCAACAGGATAGGGGACAAAGCTGATGGGCAGATAAAAAAGCACATACCAGGCAGGGTCAAAAAAACGACCTTGAGTCAAGCTGTTAGGTTCGTTACCATTAGCGTTCAACAAATCGACTGTGGCATTGTGAGTGGAATCACTGTATGGAGATGCGCCAGTCCGCATCCATTCCCTGGCAGCCATCCATCTTGGAGCAAAATCATCCTGAAGCTGAAAAGTGGAAGCTAAACGAAGGTTAACGAACGTTGCTCCGACCAGTGCAAGTATGATCAGAATGGGAAACCAGATATTAGCGGTTTTCTTTAGGAACAAATGGAATTTTCCTTTCAGACAATGATTCTATCTTTATCGACCAATGCGGTCAAATGGCACATTGTCCCCAGCAAGGATTTTATCCTCAAATTAATTGCAGTTAACATTTTTCCCAAAGCTCTGAACAGAACAGAAAAAAAACTCAACCTGATTGAATTTTTGTTATAAATGTAATCTTCTATGCGAATACAGTATTGTATTTAGGAGTTAACTTTTATTGTTTCTTATCATAGACGGTCGATTGTGAAAATTTTCCTTGACAGTTGATTTTGCAAATGATAATATCGAAACAAGTGGGCAAAAAGATCTGCGCACTCAATCGGTTGGCTTTTCGGACATATCAGACTGGTTATGTGGAGAGCTGGTCGCAATATTTTCCTATTAGCAAGCCAATTTCGCCATATCCTTAACAAAATCGAATAAGGAGTAATAGATGAAAAGCAAGAAGTCATTGGTTCAACTGGTACTGTTGATAATGTGCTTTGTGTTGATTTTCTCAACCACAGCGTGCCGTTCAACAGAAGCCCCTCCAGCAGAGCAACCCGCTGGGGAGACCGAGCCCGTAGTAGAAGAACCGGAAGAGAAACCATACAAAATTGGTATCATGACCGGAACTGTCTCACAGGGTGAAGAGGAATATCAGGAAGCGATGAATCAGATCGCCAAGTACGGCGATCTGATCGTCCACGCAACTTATCCTGACAATTTCTCAACTGAGACCGAGACGACCATTTCGCAGGTGGTGCAAATGGCGTCTGATCCTGAAGTGAAGGCGATCGTTTTTG
>Ga0209717_1001347_pt1 | contig 26706 bp, 25 predicted proteins | sample AD_UKC048_MetaG_FD_184418 | JGI IMG/M metagenome (GOLD analysis project Ga0209717, IMG submission 184418) | Active sludge microbial communities of municipal wastewater-treating anaerobic digesters from USA - AD_UKC048_MetaG (SPAdes) (version 2) | ecosystem: Engineered > Bioreactor > Anaerobic >... | reverse complement strand
AACCATCGCCCCCTACGGCCCCCTGTCATCATTGCCTTTTGCCCCGGAGATCGTGATCCCGACCGCCCGGAATATGATCGAAAAATATGGCGACCGGATCTGGGGTAAATATGGATTTTATGATTCATTCAATCTGACAGCTGACTGGGTCGATAATGATTTTCTCGGGATCGACCAGGGGCCGATGCTGATCATGATAGAGAATTTCAGGACGGGTTTGGTGTGGGATTATGTGATGAAAGATGATATTATACAGACGGGGCTTGGGAGGCTAGGGTTTGAATATTTGAAATAGAGATATTTTTTAATGATTAACCACAAAGGAACACAAAGTATTTCACAAAGGCGCACAAAGGTTTTAAGCTCTCAATTTACAGTTTACGGTTTACAATCTATGATCTGAATTTGTAATTTATAATTTTTTAAGCCTTGGTGTTTCGTTGTGAATTCCTTTGTGCGCCTTTGTGGTAAAAAAAGTCTTAATAAAATGAAAAAAGTGTTTTCGGTCCTGCTGCTTCTTACAACGATTGCATCGACCGCCCAGGTTACTACCCTGGATGAGTTTGAAAATAGCAGCGGTTGGAGCTTTAACAAATCAGATGGGGTTAATGTAAACCTCGTTAACGAACCGGGCCTGACCGGCGATGCCATCCGGTTCGACTACGATTTTACCAAAGGGACAGGTTATGGAGGCATACAGAAACTCTTCCCGATCGACCTGCCAGAAAATTTTGAATTCACCTTCTGGCTGAAAGCGGATTCTCCGGCCAATAATTTCGAAATCAAGTTCATCGACAGCACCGGCAATAATGTCTGGTGGGTGAACAATCGCAATTACGATTTCCCGAATGAATGGAAAAAGATCAGGATCAAGAAACGGCACATCTCCTTTGCCTGGGGTCCGACGGCCGATCAAAGCCTGAAGAGGATTGACCGGATCGAATTCACTATCGCATCCTATGTCGGAGGCAAAGGTACGATCCGGCTCGATCAACTGGATTTTGAACCGCTGCCTCCCGAGACCGGCCTGTACCCAATTCCTGAGATTACGGCCTCCTCCGTGCTGAAAAGCCACACCACCGACCGGATGACCGACAATTTGACCGAAACCGGCTGGCAAAGCACCGGCAGCAAAGGGCAATATGTGCTGGTCGACTTTAAAACGCGAAGGGAATTCGGCGGACTGCAGATCGATTGGCTGAAAGGGCACTATGCCGTGGATTTTGATATCCTGTTGTCGATGGATGGAATAGAATGGGAAAAGGCTTACCAGGTGCAGTCGAACCGGGGGGGGACGAGTTTTATCCGCCTGCCAGAGGCAGAAGCACAATTTCTTAAAATAGACCTGAAAAAAAGTATTATGGAGAAATGGTTCGGTATTGCGGAAATCAAATTCCTGACCATCAAAAACTCTTTAACAACCAACGATTTCCTGATTTATACCGCAAAAAACTCTCCGCCGGGAAGTTATCCCCGTTCTTTCCTCGAACAGGCCACCTACTGGACGATCACCGGCGTCAATAACGATGTGAAAGAAGCCATGATCAGTGAAGACGGCATGGTGGAAGTGGACAAGGGGCTCTTTTCCATCGAACCGATGATCAGAACAATCGACTCGCTCTACAACTGGAGAAATGTGAAATCAAGCCAGGTGATGGGCTTCCCGGGTGATTCGGGCTTTTCATTTGTCCCTTCCGTCACCTGGGATTTTGATGAAATCCATTTCACGACGGGAATTTCAGCCATTGGAAACGCCAATAAAGATTCGCGTCTGGTTATCCGCTATCTTTTTGAGAATCAATCAGGAATCAACAAAGATTTTCTTTTCTACCTGCTGATCCGTCCGTTTCAGGTCAATCCCTATTATCAATGGCTGAACCTGACGGGAGGCGCGGGGAAAATAAGCATGACCAGGGAGGCGGATAACGGGATGATCGCGGTCGACGGCAAGATGATCCTTCCGTCCATCCCCTATGATGCGTTTAGCGCCGTAACCTTTGACCAGGGCGATATTACCGAAGGATTACGGAAAGGGATCCTGCCAGGCACGGCGATGGCAGATGATGCCTCGGGACTGGCTGCCGGCGTGATGAAATATATCCTGCACCTGAATCCGGGCGAATCGAAAGAATTGGCCATTGTGGTCCCGTTCTATCCGGAAGGGATCCCTGCTGCCCTGAGCGCAAAAGAAAGCCTGGATGAGGATATTGAGCAAATGGTCAAGTTCTGGCGGGAACGGGTCGATCATGTCCGGTTTCAGTTGCCGTCGTCAGCCGACCGGATCATCGCCACCTACCGGGCCAATCTTGCCTATATCCTTGTCAACCGCGACAAAGCGGGGATACAACCCGGATCGAGGTCGTATGAAAGGAGCTGGATCAGGGATGGCGCACTGACCTCCTCGGCCTTGCTTAAGTCGGGAATTGTAAAAGAGGTCAGGGAATTCATCGACTGGTATTCGGATCATCTGTTCGACAACGGCAAAGTCCCCTGTGTGGTCGATTTCCGCGGTCCCGATCCGGTACCTGAAAACGACAGCCACGGCGAATTCATCTATCTCATCCGCGAATATTACAATTTCACGCACGACACGGCATTTCTCAGGTCGCAGAATCAAAATATCCTGAAGGTTGTGGACTACATCGAATCGCTGATTGCCCAGCGGTCGACCGACTATTACAGAAACGGCAGCGACAGCCTCAGGGCGCACTACGGGCTGGTCCCCGAATCGATCAGCCATGAAGGGTATTCGGCTAAACCCATGCATTCATACTGGGACAATTTTTTCACGATCAAAGGTTTGAAAGATGCCGCTGAGATCCAGGCCATCCTGGGAGAATCAGAAAATTACGACAGGATAGCCGCACTCCGCGACACTTTCCGGAAAAACCTGTACAATTCTATTGACCTGGCCATGAAGTACAAAGGGATCGATTATATCCCGGGCTGCGTGGAATTGGGCGATTTCGATGCGACATCAACAACCATAGCGCTGACCCCGTGCAACGAGCTGAAAAATCTTCCAAAACCACAGGTATACAACACATTTGACAAATACTACCGGTTCTTCCTCGACCGACGTGAAGGCAGAATCGACTGGATCAATTACACTCCTTATGAAAACCGGCTGATCGGCTCCTTTATTCTCCTTGACCAGCCTGAAAGGGCCCACGAGCTGATCGATTTCTTCCTGAACGACCAGCGTCCGCAGGGATGGCACCACTGGGCCGAAGTGGTCTGGAAGGATGACCGGTATCCCGGGTACATCGGCGACATGCCCCATACCTGGTGCGGCAGCGATTTTCTCAACGCTATTCGCTCCCTTTTCGTCTATGAAAACGAATATGATCAAACACTTGTTCTTGGCGCTGCCCTTTACCAGGAATGGATCGATTCACCCGATGGCATGTCGGTGGAAAATTTACCGACTTACTACGGAGATATCTCTTTTTCCATCAAAAAAGAAAAAAATAAATATCATTTTAAGATTTCCGGTGATATAGATTTGCCGGATAACGGCATGGAGATCAGGAATTTCAATGGGTCAAAGAAGCCGAAGAAAGTTACGGTGAACGGGATTGAGATCGAGGAATTTTCCGATAAGAAGATTCCCGTTAAGGTATTCCCCGCTGAGGTGTTGATTTACTATTAAAGTGGTTAATTTTACATAGATTGTCAACAAAGTGAACCGCAAAGGTGCACAAAGGATATCACAAATGCGCACAAAGTAAATAATTACCAATAAAAATCCTTCGCGTTCCTTTGTGTTACTTTGTGGTTAAAAAAATCAAATATGGAAGAGCAGGTAAAAACGGCTGTGCACAAGACCAGCCCTGAAGACAGGATTAAATTCTCGCAGTTGGCGGCCTACGGGGCAGGAGGTATCATCCCCATCGCCCTGTTCAACATTGCCGGGATACTGGTCGGATTGATGGGCAACATCAGTCTGGGCCTGAGCGCTTTCTGGCTCGGGGTGATCCTGATCATACCCCGTTTATGGGATGCCGTTTCCGATCCCATCATCGGTCACATCTCGGACAATACGCGTACACGATTCGGGCGGCGCCGTCCCTTCCTGCTGATCGGAGGGATTCTCGTCGCCGTGTTTTTCGTGGTGATGTGGTGGATCCCGAAAGGTGAAACGGTACACGGCTGGTTCCCCACTGAGGCCGGTTTCCAGGCTTTTCAGCTCGTCTATATCCTGATCGCGCTTCTCCTTTTCTATACTTCCACTACCATTTTTGAGATACCTCACGGTGCACTGGGCATGGAGATGACCTCCGATTACCATGAAAGAACCCGGTTGTTCAGCGCCAAAAGCTTTGTCGGTAACCTGTTTGCCATGAGCACTCCCTGGCTTTTTGCCCTCGCCAATATGGAAATCTTCCGGGGGGTCGGAGGTAATGAAGCCGATGGCATGCGATATGTTTCCCTGATGATCGCTGCACTGATCATCCCCCTCTCATTCTGGTGGACTTATAAACTCCGTGAACCGGGCTTTGTAAGGGTGGTAAAGCAGGAAAAGTCACCTTTCTGGAAAGATATGAAACACGCTGCCGGCAACCGGAATTTTCTCATGCTGACCTTCACTATTTTCACCCTGGCGATGGGTTTTAATTTCGTACAGCTTCTCGGATCGTATATTCCGATCTTCTATGTCTTTGGCGGTGATAAAGTGGCCGGCGCTTACCTGCTGGGGATCAACGGGACCATCTGGGCTGTGACCGGCGTTTTGGCCGTGTTTCCCCTGAACTGGATCAGTCCGAAACTGGGTAAAAGAAACACGCTGGTGATCGCCATCCTGCTCATGGTGCTGGCGCAGCTTTCAAAAATTGTCTGCTACAACCCAGATTATCCTTACCTTATCATTATCCCGACCATGCTCTTATCCGCCGGAATGCTGTTCTTCTTTACCCTGGGGTCTTCCATGGTGGGCGATATTTGTGATGAAGATGATTTGAAAACCGGCAAACGGACAGAGGGGAGTTTTTATTCGATTTTCTGGTGGTTTATCAAGATGGGGACTGCCCTGGCCAGCTTTGTAGCCGGTTTGCTTATCGTTTTAACGATGTTCGATGAGACGCAGGTTACAAAAGTCGATGCCCTCCAGGGAAGCATCAGGGAGCTCCGGAAAGAGGTCCAGGCAAATACCGGCAAAGGAAGTCAGGAAGTTTCCCTGTCGGACTTTCTGCAGAAAGCACAGACAAAATCCTCCGAACTGATGAAACACCTGGAAGAAAAAGCGGCGTCGGATAAACACAATAAGGAACACTTCGATGCACTCCTTCAAAATATGTCTGGGGTCAACCAGCGGATCGCCGGCCTGGATCTGTCATCTTCCAAAGAATCACTTGATAATGAGATCAGTGGCATCGAGAACGACATCACACAACTGACCATTCAATCGCCTTTTACGCTCCTGATGATGAGAATCGTGGAAATCGGATTGCCGGTACTGCTCAGCCTGCTGTCGATTTTCTTTGTTCTCCGTTACAGTTTAACAGAGAAACGTTCGCATGAGATAAAAGAATTATTAAAAAAAAGGAATGAGGAAATAAGTATGGGAACGAACGACTAAAGCGGTTGGTTCCTTACTGCGAACAATAAACCGACGGCTATAGTCGTCGTTGGGTAGAAAATACAAATAGCTGTCATGAACTTTGAAATAAAGCAAAGCCACTTTTATCTCAACAATAAAAAGATTTTCCTGAACTCAGGGGAGATACACTATTTCAGGATTAAACGGGAACTGTGGGACATACATCTCGACGCCGCTGTTGAGGCCGGACTGACCACCGTCAGCACCTACGTTCCCTGGGCCTGGCATGAACCCGAAGAAGGGCAGTTCGATTTCACCGGAAAAACCACGCCGGAACGCGATCTGCAGGGCTGGTTGCAGCGCTGCAAAGCGCATGGCCTTACCTGCATCCTGAAGCCCGGCCCCTTTATCCTGGCCGAAACCCGGGGTGCCGGCCTGCCCGGATGGTTCCTGCAAAAGCATGGCCGCGAAGTGAAAATGCGCAACAGCCGGGGCGAAGAGGTGGCCAGCGACGGCGTAAACCTGTTTCATCCGGTGTACCTGGAGAAAGTCGGCCGCTGGTACGACCGTATCATGCCCTTTATCCGCGATCATGAAATGGAAAACGGCGGCCCGGTGATCATGATGCAGATATGTAATGAGATCGGAGTCTTTTCGTGGCTGGCACACCAGGGAGACTATGGCGAGGGGGTGAAAGAGAGATTTGGAAATTATTTGATGAGAAAATTTGGAAATGTGGGGGAGGTCAATCGCTTATGGGGTAAGAATTATACTGGGTTTAAAGATGTTGAGCTGCCGCCGGATGGTCGGGAACCCTATGTTTCGAAAGGTGACCGCGGAAGGGACTACGAATGGCATTGCTTCTGGCGGACCTATTACGGCGATTATTTGCGGCTGCTGACAATGATGGCGCGCGACAGAGGCGTCACCGTTCCCTTCTACCACAACCTCCCCGGCTGGATCTACGGCAGCGGCTATGAGTTTCCGCTGAATATCACCATGTACGACGATCTGTTCGGTGACAGAAGCGAGATCCTGTTCGGCGTCGATCATATTCCGGAGTATCTTTCGCACCGCAACCAGCACGACGACCGCATCATCAACGACATCACGGCGGCCATGCAGGGGGATAAACCGCTGTTTGCCGCCGAATTCCAGTGCGGTTCAAGGGAATATCATGTGGTCACGAATCCGCGGGAGATGGAGCTGTTTTACAAAGCCAGCCTGGCGCACGGCCTTAATGGCTGGAATTTTTACATGTTCTCCCAAGGGCGGAATCCCCGGCACCGGGGGTATTCCGGCTCCACTTTCTACTGGTACACCCCATTGACACCGGAAGCCGGGCGAAACACGATCTTCCCGCTGGTCGGCCGAATGAGCCGCATAGTAAAAACGATGGAGACGGTTATCGTCGAAGCCGAAAGAAAAGCAGAGATCTGCGTGCTGTTTTACCCGCCATACTATGCCACGGAGCTGGAGCGGCCCGAGACAGGCGCATCGGAGCTGGCATTCAACGCCTCCGCCATCCGCCGGCCCGCATATTTCGACGGGCTGCTGCGCGTACTCCAGGTCATGAACATCGATTACGATATGGCCGACCTGACCCGGTCGACCGCCGGATCGCTCAGCCGGTACAAGCAGGTGTGGGCCTTTGCCACCGACGAGATGAATGCCGCCGATCAGCAAACCCTTGTCGATTATGCGACGAACGGGGGCAACCTGGTCATCTGTCCATACCTGCCTGACCGGGAGATGTCGCAAAAACCCTGCACCCTGCTTCGAGACTCCATCTCAATTTCACCCGCCGGCACAGAGACCATCGACTCCCCGCTGATCGACCTCTATGGCCTGCAGGATATCAAATGCGCCAATCCACAAGCGATCTATGACGAAGAAAAGCTGGCCGGTTGCGAAATCATCGCACGGACCATCCGGGGAACGGCCTGTGGGTTTGAGAAATCTTTTTTTGGAAAAGGAAAAATCATTCACATCGGTACCTGGCTGGGCTTTGATACCGAAGGGCACAAACCGGCCTATAAAGCCATTCTTGAAAGATCGGGCGCCCGGTTAAGCAGAGCATTTTCTGATAATGAGAACATTACCGTAAGGCAAAGATTCACCCCGAGCGGCGAAGGGTTGCTCTTCATCGGAAATTATTATAATGAAGAACATACCGGCAAGGTGACGTACAGTCATCCCATCTCAGGAGACTCCATCTCGATTCCATTCGACGGCACGACGATGCAGTGGCCCCCGCTTTATGCAGTGCTTAGCCCGCTCTGTTTGGAACTTGCAAAGGGAATCCGGATCCTTCATTGCACCTCTGATATTCTCCGGATCACAAAAAGCGAGGTAGGCATTGATCTTCTACTGACCGGTGACCGCGACCTGGCTGGGGAGATCGTATTTGAGGGAGAGAGGGTTGACAGTATAAAATCAGTGTGGATTGATCGAGAAAAGATGATAATGCAACAGTTTAGCAATCGGATTGTCATCAAATACAGGCATAAGCAAAAGGAAGAATTTTTTCTGAAACTTGTTTTTCAGTAGATTGATAATTTTTTTAAACCACAGATTACATAGAGTAAGAGGCTGTCTCATTTGAAACCTCAGTGTCCTCTGCGTATTTTCTGTGGTCTATGTGATTAAAATACTTCAAAAATGAAAATTAAAAGCACCAACGGGCTGGAGATTCAATTCCTTGAAAATGGGGCTGTTAAAAGTATAGAAGCGGGCCCGGTACGGATAAACCTGAAACCGGCGTCATTTCTCTCTGATCCCGGAACGAACCTGTTCCTCAGGAAAAGAGGTAATGTGCCGGGTTTTCATCCTTTAACGGGTCCGGGAAGCGGCAGCCGTTTCCTCGTCGCTGACGGCAACTATATCTCAACAGGTAGCTGGGAAGGTCTTGATTATGAATGCAGGCTCGTCCTGGACGACGAGAAGATGAGCTGGCAATGGCAGGTGGAAGTAAAGAACAACTCCGGCGAACCTTTCGAGTTCGACCTGGTTTATCTCCAGGATATCGGGCTGAAGCCTGTGAATGCGGGATTACTGAACGAATATTATGTTGCCCAGTATCTTGAGAGGCTGATATTCAATGACGAAGATTACGGTAAAGTGGTGATCTGCCGGCAGAATATGAAAGATGCGACCGGTCATCCCTGGGTGATGATAGCCTGCAGGAACGGAGCGGAGTCAGCCTGCACCGACGGAATGCAATTTTACGGAAAGACATACCGTGAAACGGGGATCCCGGAAGGGTTGATATCAGGAAGTCTTGGCGGGGAATATGCAGGAGAATCGCCGGTGGTGGCGGTGCAGGAAAGACCTTTCGTGCTTGACCCGGGTGAAACCCATCGAAGTGTTTTCCTGGGGATCTATTTGCCCGATCATCCCGGCGCTAGTGCTGCTGCTGATTTGAAGATGTTGAGGCTGCCGGATGAGATGGGATTTCGTCCCAAAGGGACGCCATCCCTTGGGACGCCATCCCTTTTCCCATTACTCCCCGTTACTGACCTCACCGAAACGGAAATTGAATACCTGTTCGGTAAAGATCGACAACATGCAGAAATTGTTGACGATAAACTACTCTCGTTCTTCAGCGGAAACAACCATATCATCCTGAAAAACAAAGAAATACTTGCCGACAGGCCCCATGGTCACATCATGCAGGCCAAAGCAGGACTTGTTCCTGACGAAGAAATAATGGCAACGACTGCCTTTGCTTTTGGCGTTTTTAATTCACATATATCGCAGGGCAATACCAACTTCAATGTCCTCCTGTCAATCTGCACCAGCCAGTTCAACCAGGCCAGGGAATCGGGCCAGCGGATCATTGTAGAAATTGAAGGTAAAAAATACCTCCTGGGCGTTCCATCTGCATTTGAAATAGGTCTGAACCACTGCCGCTGGATCTACAAATTCAACGATTGTATCTACCAGGTCCGCACCTGGACGTCGAAGTCTGCTCCGCAGATCAATATGGATTTTAAAATTGTTGATTCGGAAACCGTAAAATCAAGAGTGCGATTGTGGATAACCCATGATTTTGATCCGCTGAATAAGTGGAAAATCTTTCAGGGGGTGGAAGACTGCCTGTATTTTGCCCTTCCAGAAGAGGATACCATGATCAAAAACAAATTTAAAGACGCCCGTTACAAGATAAAGATCCAGGATAATACCAGATTCCGGGCCGGCGGTGCAGAGCTATTATTCCCGGATCAACGTTTTACCGGTAACAATTTATTTGTCCTTCAAACCGAACCGACCGGTCATCTAAGCATGAGCGTTATCGGGGAAGTCATCAAACCAAATGATGGAATTGTCTTTGCCAATGTCGACGAGCAGTTTGCAAAAGATTGCTCAGATGCGTGGTCGGAATGGAACAATCTCAGTCGGGGGTTGGCTCTCATCAGCGATCAGAAAGACGTTGCAGCCATCCGGGAGATCCTTCCCTGGTATGGAACGAACGCCCTCACACATTACCTTACGCCATACGGGCTGGAGCAATTCGGTGGCGCTGCCTGGGGAACCCGCGATGTATCGCAGGGACCGGTCGACCTGCTCCTGAACCTCGGAAAATACAAGGAGGCCCGGCAGGTCTTGCTGACCATCTTCTCCAACCAGAATCCCGACGGGGGCTGGCCCCAATGGTGGATGTTCGACAGCTACGACAATATTCGTTCCGACAGTTCCCACGACGATATTTATTACTGGACCATAATCGCACTGGCTTCATATATAAAGACTACGGAAGATTCAAGAATATTATTGGAAGAGCTTCCCTATTATCATGAAGACAGCGAAAAAACTTCTGAAATTACGCCTCTGAATGAGCATATCGAAAGGCTGATCCGCATGATAAACAGCTCTTTTATTCCAGGCACTTCGCTCGTACCTTTCGGTGGCGGCGACTGGAACGATTCGCTGCAGCCGGTTGGCAAAGAGCTGGCCCGGCGCATGATCTCCTCCTGGACCGTGGAAATGAACTACCAGGCCTTCAGACAGTACCAGGCGGTTTGCCGGATGACCGGTCAGGAAAGAATGGCAGACCGGCTCGATGAAATCTGCCTGAAGATAAGGTCGGATTTCAACAAGTACCTGGTGAAAGACGGCATAGTGGCCGGGTATGGCCTCCTGGAAGATGACGGGACGATCAGTGTTATGCTGCATCCTTCCGATACCCGAACAGGCATCAGGTTCAGTATCCTGCCCATGGAAAGAGGCATCCTGAGCGGAATCTTTACCAGAGAGCAGGCAGAACATCACCTGGAAATCATCGAAAAGCATCTCAAAGGTCCTGACGGGGTAAGGTTGATGGACCGTCCGTTAAAATACAAGGGCGGCATCCAGGAGATCTTCCATCGGGCTGAAAGCAGCACTTTCTTCGGCCGCGAGATCGGGCTGATGTACGTACACGAGCATATCCGCTATGCAGAAGCTTTAGCGAAAATGGGAAGAGCCGATGCGTTCGTCGTTGCATTACGACAGGCCATACCTGTCGACTACCGGAGTATTGTCCCGATGGGCGATATCCGGCAGGCAAACTGTTACTACAGCAGTTCCGATGTACATTTAAAAACCCGTTATGAGGCGGATGAGAGGTATAATGAGGTGATTGAAGGAAGTTTCACGCTGCGCGGCGGCTGGCGGGTCTACTCGAGCGGCCCCGGGATCTATATCGGGCTGGTCATCTCAAGATTGCTGGGGATCAGGATCGAATGGGGCAATGTGATATTCGATCCGGTGCTGCCGTTTTCAATGGACGGGCTTTCCGCTTCGATGGATTTCATGGGTAAGAAAGTGACTTTCAACTATTCAGTGAAGGAAGAAAATTTCGGCCCGAAAGCTATTCGGATTAACGGGCAGGATATCTCGACTTTCAATGAGGATAATATCTTTAGGCAGGGTGGAGCGGTCATCCCGGTCAAAATACTTGACGAGATTCTCACAAAGGATTTTAATTTAATAGAAGTGCTGCTATAAATTTGTCCTGAAAAGATTCGTGGTTTTTACAACTGTTTATTAGTGGTTTCGAGAAAAAAATTAATTTTAAAGAAACGAAACTTGCAATTCTTTATGAAGATGAGAAGACATTTGATTGTAATCGGGTTGATTTTGCTTTTCTCACGGGACGCCATCCCGGGGGACCTCGTCCCGGGGGACGCCATCCCTTCAGTCGGCATCATTAAAAACATCCCCGACAGCACACTCCTCGAAATCGTCCAGCGGCAAACTTTCCGCTTCTTCTGGCATGGCGCCCACCCGGTCAGCGGACTTGCTCTCGAACGAAGCAATACGGTGATGGCCGTCCATTACTGGGATTATATCAACGAAGCCTGGGATGAGCCCAACTTCGGCAAAGTTCCATTTGGCCCCGACGCCTGCGCAATCGGTGGCACAGGATTCGGGATCATGGCCACCATCGTGGCCGTCGAACGAGGATGGATCGAACGCGATACCGCCGTGCGAAGACTGGTGAAAATAGCCGACTTCCTCGCAAATGCCGACTGCTACCATGGCATCTACCCGCACTTTATGGACGGCAACACCGGCAAAACCATCAAATTCGACCGCCTCGATGATGCCGCCGACCTGGTCGAAACGTCTTACCTTCTCATGGGATTCCTCTGTGCCAGGGAATATTTTAACTCCACCGAACCGATCGAGGTCTACCTGCGCAACCGCATCACCAAAATGTGGAACGCCGCCAACTGGGCCTGGCATACCAATGGCGAAAAGAAGCTCTACTGGCACTGGAGCCCTAACAACGGCTTCGACATGAACTTCCCCATCTGGGGATGGAACGAATGCCTCATCACCTATATCATGGCAGCCTCCTCCCCTTTCCATGCCATCTCCCGCGACGTGTACGAGGGCACCTGGACAGGCAGCTCCGGATTCAAAAACGGGAAAAAATATTATGGAATCGAACTGCCCCTGGGTAATTACGAAGGCGGCGGACCCCTGTTCTTCGAACATTATACCTTCATGGGGATCGATCCGAACGGGCTGAAAGACGATATGGGCATCGACTACCTGGAACAGGTACGCAACCATACCCTTATCAACCGGGCTTACTGCATCGAAAATCCAAAAAACTACAAGGGTTACGGCGGCAACTGCTGGGGGCTCACGGCAGGCGACAGTTACAAAGGATACGTAGCCCATTGTCCCGATAGCGACTTCGGCGTTATTCAGCCCACTGCTGCGCTCTCATCTTTCCCTTACACCCCCGAATATTCCATGCATGCCCTGAAGCATTTCTATTACGACCTCGGCGATAAGATCTGGAGTGAATACGGTTTTACCGATGGTTTCAGCATCCATCACGACTGGTATGCCGAGAGCCATTTGGCCATCGACCAGGGCCCGATCGTGGTCATGATCGAAAACTACCGCACCGGGCTCCTCTGGAAACTGTTCATGCAGATTCCCGATATTCAGAAAGGGTTGGAAACCCTCGGGTTTGAAAGCCCCTGGATCAAGGGGAAGTAGGATCCAGAGTTCCTGGTTCCGGGTTCCAATGTTCCAGAGTTCCAGGGCCTGTCCTGAGGGCGAAGCCCGAAGGTTTCCTGGTTTCTTAAAGTTAGATATTGTATTTTTGGCTAATAATCCAATGTTATGATAAAGCTACCCTCTTTACTCCTCAAACCCCTTACCACCCTTACCATCCTTACCACCTTTACCACCTTTACCACCCTCACAACCCTCACCACCTTCTCCCAGGAATACCGCTACAACTACTGCTTCTTTACCAACAGCCCGATGCCCGGCGACTGGTATTTCAGCATGAGCGCGGCTAAAGAGGGATCCTCCGTGAAAAACAGCTCGGGAAAGCTGCCCGTGAACGACCAGGTCTTCCATTCACCGGGAAACTCACTCGAGTTGTTTTGTGAGAGTGAACCCGGTGGAAACTGGAACGTCCTCCTGCTCCATTCCGGTAAAAGGGGAATGGATTTTTTCAAGAAATCTGACGCTTTATCCATATGGATTTACAATAATTCTGAAAATACAAGTGAAAATGAAGTGCCCTATATTCAAGTCATGCAATACGATAGCAGCCTGAGTTCTGCTTTCCCGCTTCCGCTGACGCCTTTTCGCATATGGCAACAGGTTATCATCCCGTTCGACAGCCTGGGCATTAAAAGATCGTCCCGGGCAGAGACCTTCCCGGGGTTGTACCTTTCGCAAAATCCTGCCTCATCCGGTTCAATTGAGCTATATCTCGACGACATCGAACTGATCACCACCGGCGCCGCCAGCGCTGTGGTACAATTACCGGAAATCACCGAAACAAAAGGCTATGCCCGGCATGTCGATATCAAATGGAACGAGGTTACCGATCCGAACGTTCGGTTGGTAAAAATTTACCGGCAGGCGGAAGATACCGGACCCGTGCCGGTTGGTGTGCAACAGCCCTATATCAACCGTTATGCAGATTTTACGGGAGAATCGGGTAAAAAGTATTCCTATACGATTACCTTCCTCGATGCCGGTTACCATGAAACAGGCCCCTCTCCTGCCGCCAAAGCGGAGACCCGGGCCCTGAGCGACGACGAACTGCTGACGATGGTGCAGGAAGCCTGTTTCCGCTACTATTGGGAAGGGGCCGAACCGAACAGCGGCATGGCGCGCGAAAATATTCCCGGACGCCGCAACATGATCGCAACGGGCGCATCCGGATTCGGTATCATGGCTTTGCTGGTCGGAACAGAGCGGAAATTCATCACCCGGAATGAAAGTATTGAGCGGTTCCTTAAAATCCTCAATTTCCTCGAAAAAGCCGACCGGTTTCACGGCGCTTATGGTCACTTCATGAACGGCACAACGGGTGAAGTGGTCCCCTTCTTCGGTCAGCGCGACAACGGCGCCGACCTGGTCGAGTCGGCCTTCCTGCTGCAGGGATTGCTCGCGGCAAGGCAATATTTCGACGGAAAGACTGCCGATGAACAAATGATCAGGGATAAAATCACCGCAATCTGGGAAGGCCTTGACTGGAGCTGGTTCAGGAAAGAGCCCGACAGCCGGTTTCTCTTCTGGCACTGGTCGCCCGACAGGGGTTGGGTGATCAATCACCGGCTGATCGGCTGGAACGAGACGATGGTGGTTTACCTGCTGGCCATCGCTTCGCCAACCCACCCGGTGCCAGGCAGTATGTATTTCACCGGTTTCGCCAGCCGGGAGCCCTTAGCTATGAAATACCGCTATGACTGGGGTGGTTCCATGGATGGCGCACTTTATATCAATGGCAACCATTACTCCGGAATAAAGCTGGATGTCGGCGTAAATAACGGCGGCCCGCTCTTCTTCACCCACTATTCCTACATGGGTTACGATCCTCATTTCATTACCGATCAATACACCAACTACTTCAATAACAATACATCCATAGCAAAAATCAATTACAATTATTGCGTTTCAAATCCTAAACGTTACAAAGGATATGGCGAGAATGCCTGGGGACTGACGGCCTGCGACGGCCCGGCCGGGTATTCCGCCGATGAGCCCATCCCGTCGAGGGATTTCGGAAAGCTTGCCCCCACCGGCGCCATCGCTTCATTCCCTTATACGCCCGTTGAATCGATGAAAGCCCTGAAAAATTACTATCTCAACCTGGGGCATTTTTTATGGGGCGAATATGGCTTTAAAGATGCCTTCAACCTGACCGACAACTGGTGTTCCGAAATTTATATGGGACTGAACCAGGCGCCAATGACGGTAATGATCGAAAACTACCGCACCGGGCTGGTATGGAAACTTTTCATGCAGGATCCGGAGATCCGGGAAGGGCTGAAGAGGCTGTCGGTACTGAAAAGCGAATGACATTCATTGATGGATGACGGTAGTATTTCAAACCCGGTTGACGCATGTCATCCCGATGCGAAGTAAGTGATCACCAGTCGAGCAGCCGGCGTTCGCCTGTAATGGCCTGGATACCTGATATTTCCTGCGAGACTTCCAGCACACCCCGATAGTTCCCCTCTTTATCCCTGACCGCAAAATACCGGATCAGTACGAACTTATCCTTCATTCGGATCCAGAAAGCCGCTTCGTCCTTTTCACCCGACCGGAAGGAATCGACAATCTTATTTACGATGTGGACGCTTTCATGCGGATGACAATCCTGCACGCGGCGGTTGATCACGCTTGCGGTACGGGGAAAGATCCGGTGCTTCGGGCTGGAGAAGTACTTCACCCGGTTGTTCTCATCCACGAAGGTGATATCCACCGGCAAATGATTAAAGATCAGATCGATCTGGTCCGGAGTTAATTCGCCTGTCGCCAGCCGGACCATATCACCGGTAAGTGATCTCTCCTCCGGCATCTGCCCGGAAGCCCTGATTTTCCTGACATCGGCGTAAGCCAAATCAAACTCCCGGAGCTGATCCCCCATCTTAACAAATAATTCATCACCGAAAGATTCGTGAAGGATTGGAAAGAGAACGTGCTCCTCCCTGAAAACGATCGTGCTGATGTTGAAATAGACTTTGCTGACCGTTTCGTTGAACTGCTTCAGGTTGAAAGGGGCCGCCCGGAGGATTTCGCAGGTCGCATGCAGGTTGCGCCGGATATCGTCGTGAAACGACCACATAAGCTTTAAGCACTGGTGATTCTTCCATTGTTTTTCAATTTCCGGGAACACGATATTCTCCATCACCACATAGTGCTCCAGGAACTTTTCGGCACCACGGAATGTCGCTTCCAGGCGTGAAAGTGCAAGCAGATCCGCGTCGCTGTTGATCTTCTTAATGTCATTCCGCGCTTTGCCCAGTATTTTTTTTATACCGGCATTGTCCTTTTGAAGAATCCAGAGGAAGGAATTGCGCGGGTAATCATTCCGACGATAAGGCGAAAGTGTTTTAAACAGAATATTGAAAAGTTTGTTTGAAGCCGACTTGATCCCTTCCATCGGATATTTCTTTTCAAAAAGATTATCGAAAAGAATAAGGATATCACCGGGCTGGAAATCCGTTTCCAGAACTTTGTACTGCTCCAGCAAACCGCTCCCTTTCCTGCCTTCGATCAGGCCGATGACATAGCCTACTAGCTGATCCGCACGGCTGGCTTGATTCCGGGAGAATTCCGACATGTTAAATCAGGTTCAGATTTATCCAATTGGAGACTCCATCTCAATTCATCATCTTCAGATTTTCCAAAGCCGAAGGATCATATTGATGGACCATTTTCAGCAGCTCGCAGCTTTCCAGTATACTGCACTCGGCACAGGTCGTGAAACCCTTGCCAATGGCGCAGTTCCTGATTTTGCACTCGGAACAATGGCTCAGTTTAACGCCGGGCTCCATGCATCCGGTGCAATTGATCGCCTCAATCGGGATATCGGGCGCATTGAACTGCACCTTCCATTTTTCGGCTGTTTTTGCACGTAAGTCGTTATCATCGGCCAGGGTAGCGATCCTGGCCTCACACTGAGCGCAATTCAGCCCGCAGGCAGCGATGATCTTTTCCATAAACTGTTATTTTTTAATGTTCTATAAATCCTGAATAACTTTTATTATCGGATAAATCAATGCAGCGGTCAGAAAAAAAGTGATGAACGGACGGTTGATATTCTGCCATTTGTAATTTTTGTTCCGGAAAGCATCCACGGCATGGTTGATCCCAGAAAAGATGAAAAAGAAGATAAACGCAAAAAAGATCGTCAGTTCGGCTTTGATCCCCCATTTGCAGAAATATACAACAAGTGCAACCGCCGCATAGGAAAGCAGGGCAATGGCCGACTGCCGCTGGTAATTTCCATCGGTCTTAAAGCCCTTGTTCTCAGCTGTTTTCGCTCCGAACAGAAGACCTTCCAAACCGGAAAAGCCGGCAATGGCCACGATAACCACCGGAATAGTAACATGCAACTGGGCAACCGGGTCATATCCATTGTCGAACCCGATGGTATAGCCCCAGAAAATACCGAAGCAGACGATGACAATCCTGAGAATATCGATTAAGTTTAGCAGCATAGGCGTAAAGATTCTTTTTTAAAAGCCGATATAAAATTATGTCGATCGTGTCCTTTTTGGTAACAGTTTAACACTCCTGTTGATAAAAATAAGCAATACCGCAAACAGGAGGAACCCGGATGTAACGAAAGCGCTGTTAAGCAGCACTTTTTCATAGCCCAGTTTAGCCACATCCAGGAAAGGATAGGGATACCATCCGGTGATGGCGCCGCGTGCCAGCGAATAACCCAGGTAAACCAGCGGGAAGATCAGCCAGATGATCGAATGGGTCCAGTTTAAGGCCCTTTTCGGGATAAATATCAGCCAGTAGACAATATAAGCCAGCGGAATGACCACATGGAGCAGGTAATCGACGATGCTGAGAAACCCGGTAATGGCCCACGTATTTCGCAGGTTGAAGTTATAGACCAGCCCGACGATGATGATATATAACGCCAGGGCCGACTGGATGCCGGAACGGGAGAAGAATGCGCCGAAGCGGGATCCGGGTACCGTCACCGTCAGTGTCATCGCTACGGCGATAAGGGTATTGGAGATGATGGTAAAATAGCTGATAAAGTTCCAGATCAGCTCATCCGACAGGATAAAATCGAGTATGACGGCAATCCAGGCCATTGCGCCGAGCGCTGACCGGAATATCATGGAAGATTTTTCCCGGGGCGATGGTTTCATGGATGGATTGAATAATTGATGATGATATCGATGTTCCCTTTGATCATCGCCCACACCGGGCAATATTTTTCTTTCGCCAGGGCGATCACTTTCTCCAGGTCTTCAGGCAAAACATCGGGCGATCCCAGTTCCATTTCAATATGAATAGTTGAAAATCCGGTGGGGTGTTCGGTGTGCTGGATGCCTTTGGCCTGAATCTCAAATCCCCGGATCGTTTTCCCCATCCTGCGCAGGAATGTCAGCACAGCGCTTCCGAGGCAGGAGGAGTAGCTGAGAAGCAGCAATTCCAGCGAGGTATAGCCCAGATCATCCCCCAGCGGGGCGATGTAATCGATGGAGACGGGTGCGTTGTCGCCGGCATGTCCTTCAAAATGCAGTTTGTTGTTGATCAGTTTGATCGAAGCGGTGAGCGCTGTGTTTTTATCAGCCATATCAGTCAGGTAATAATCGGCAACAAATCTAAAAATAATATTCCGGAAAAAGGAGACTCCATCTCGATTTAGTGAGATGGAGTCTCAATATGCGGTCAGGACTTCTTTCTATAAATGATACTCCCCGGCTGCCTCGGGTTGGTAAATGATCTCGTCGATCCTGATCTTGGTCAGACCGGCTGGAACGATCCATTCGATCTCATCTTTGACTTTATACCCGATCAGGGCCGTTGCAATGGGTGAAAAGATAGATATCTTATTCTCTTTGATATTTGCTTTACTGGGATAAACGATCTGGAACTGGATCTGTTTATCATTATTTAAAAAGCTGATCTTCACTATCGAATTCATCGTTACCACATTGGAAGGAATGGCTTCCGGCTCCACTATTTCTGCCGAATTCAGCTCATTCATCAGTTTTTCCGCGTCAATGCTGCTTATTGATTTAAACTGCCTTGCATCCTCGATGCTCTTCCTGATACGGGCATAATCCAACTTATTGATTATCAATTTACTCATGATTATTATTCATTTGATTAATATGGGGATAAAGATACGGCTAATTTTTGATATCTGGATCTCACGAAGACAAGAGCATACGACTATTTACCGCTCCATTTGCAATACTTCACGTTATACCCGGTCATCAGAATATCAGATTCACCGTCGCCCCGGTTGCCTGATCCCTTGTCGGTTTCTTCACGAATAAATATGGAATAGCCTCTTTGATCCAGGCCCGTAAGTGCTGCCGAATCAGGAATGGTCTCATAGGCCATACAATCCGTATAGAACATGGTTTCTATGGGATATCGGGCATTAAAGACCACTACATTCCTATAATCCGGCAATTGCTTGTCTAATTCCTTCAGTTCCTTCGTCCATTGCGGATTTCGTTCCCTGATAATAAAAGGCTTGACGCGCTCAATGGAATACCTGACCGGAAGCGCTAATAATAAAAATAATATAGTAATGGTCAAAGCTTTGTATTTTAACCGGTGTCTGTAACGAAACAGGTATTCCCAGAATAATGCCGTAACGATAAAAAATGCCGGCGCCGCAAATATCGTATACGCCTGCATTTTTGTCCTGGCTATGGAAAAGAACAAAATGGGAATCAAAATCCAAAGAGTCAGAACTAATCTTCTGTATTTTTTCAGATGTTTGAAAGATTTATAAAAAAACCATAATAGCGGCAGGTAAATGATCTCACCGTAAAGCACCATAACCTTCTCAAAATGATAATAAAAAGGCTGACCATGGTTTTCCAGGCCCTCGGTGATATGTTTCAGGTTAAAACTGCTTTCCCATCGTGCTTCCTGCGGAAAATGACTATAAATGTACCATTGCCACGGTATGGAAACTATTGCGATAACAGCTATTAATACAAGGAAATCAATGATTATCTCCTTTCTGCTTAACTTTTTCGAATCAAGAGCCAGAAGCAGCCAGATAGGCAGGACAATCAACGCCGGCAGCCATTTCGATAAAATGGCCATGCCTATACTTATTCCGCACAGGACATTGAAAACAAGTCTTTTACTTTGAAAAAACCGGATCGCCAGGAGGACCGACAATTGGACGAAGAACAGGAAAAAAACATCGATATGGTCGGTGGCAACACGGCCTGCTGACAATTCTATGATCAAACCATGGATGGAATAGAGAAAAGCGGCGATGATGCCAACTCTTTGATTGAAAAGATATTTCGCCACATAAAAAGTGATTCCGATGCCCAGGGTGGTCAAAATAACGGATGGCAGGCGCAGGGCGATTTCATTCACTCCGAAGACTGACATGCTGAAAGCCATCGACCATAGCGGAACGGGCTGTTTATGGATCCAGACATGGTTTCCGACCCAATTCCTGAAATCATAGGGCAAAACAGGATCACTGTAAAGCATAGGACGAAACGGTTGGGTGATCATATTTTTGGCTACAAGGGCATGATACCGCTCGTCCCATGCATGTAAATAAAAGTCGGAAGCGGCATAGAGTCTCAGCAATAATCCGCAAACCATGATCAGGATCAAGGCTGCCTGAACGTTATCCCTGGAATACTGCCGGAAAGCAAAAGCATATCCGGCAATACAGATGAGGATAGTAACTATTCCGGAATAGAGGTTCTCCATGGTGACGTCTATTTCAGGGCTTTTTGAATCGCTTCCTCCACCAACGGCTCCATATATTTGTAACCGGCCAGGGTCGGATGGACTCCATCGTCGGTGTACTTTTTATCCAGGCCCTTTTCCGAATCGACCATCCCGGAATAATAATCCAGGAAAATGAGGTTATTCTGTTTGCAATAATTTTCCAGTAACGAATTCAGCTTTATTACTTTTTCAGCCGGTTCAATTTGAGGCCGCCAATAAAAATGATTGGCCGGAAGAATCGAGCAGATCACCACTTTTATTTCGTTGGCCCGGGCAAGCTGCACCATCGATATAATGTTTCCATAAATACTTTCCATTGAGGCAGGCCCCGTATTCTCTGCTATATCGTTGATCCCGGCAAGGATGACAACAACTGCAGGTTGCAGGTCGATGACGTCAGGGCGGAAACGGAGTAACATCTGGGGTGTTGTCTGCCCGCTGATCCCCCGGTTTAGATAGGGTTTCCCAATGAAAAATGAGCTGTCGGCATATTTCCAGAATTCGGTAATGGAATTTCCCAGGAATACAACGCGGTTTTCTCCATCTGCCGGAAGCTTCAAACTCCGGTTTTCGGATTCATACTTTTTCAGGTTTGCCCAATCTTGAGTAAACGGATCTGTCTGGCTGAAACCGTTAACAGAGATCAAAATCAGGAGCAGTACGATATTTATTTTCATCATGAACATGTTTTGTAAAGGTTTGCGCAGTGCCCCCGTTCGGGCAAGGCTGGGCCGGGAATTGATTGTCGATTTTCGATCTTCGGCGTTCGATTTTCGAATCTTCCCTTCGGCCATCGACAATGGACAATGGACAATGGACAATGGACAATGAACAATCCTCTGGTCCGGCCTGGGCGATGCGCGTCTGTTGGGGGCCGTTTTAAATCTTCTGGGCATTTTGGACAATCCATTTTTTGATGTTATCGAAGTCCAGATTGCCTTTTGAAATTTCTATAATAAAATTGTATTTATCAGTTTGCGAAGCGCTTAAATCATATCCAGATTCGATCAGAAAGAATCTGAGCATGACATACCCAATTCTTTTATTTCCATCAATAAAAGCATGATTTTTTACTAGACTTTCTACCAAAGCAGCAGCTTTGTCATAAATGGTCGGGTATAAATCTTTTCCATCAAATGTAGAATATGGTCTTTGGATAGCTGCATTAAGGGCATTTAGATCTCTTATGCCTGTGCTACCGCCGAATTCATCAATCAGGATAGAATGAAAATATTTAACAATTTCGATATTAATCATTTAGCCAGCTTCTGTAAAAGAGAGCGATCTTCTTTTAATATCTTCCTGAAATTTTGGAGTGTATCAATATTTTTAGGTGTACTTTTCTTGAGTTGATTCAGATAAGAAAGAATATCAGGAAGATAGCTTTCAGGCACTTCATCAATTACTTTATTGATTTTCTTTTTAATGTCTTGCGTGGTCATGCTCAGCTTTTTTACAAAGATACGCAAAAGAGGAGAAAAATATACTACCATCAAAATGGCCCCCAACGCTCAGCACAGCGCCCTGGGCCGGGCAAATGATTGTCGATTTTCGACGTTCGATTTTCGAATCTTCCCTTCGGCCATCGACAATGAACAATGGACAATGAACAATGGACAATGGACAATGGACAATGAACAATGGACAATGAACAATCCTCTGGTCCGGCCTGGGCGATGCGCGTCTGTTATGCCGCGGGGTTGATCAAACAATCTTGATTTCTCCGTTCCGAACTTTCTTCAAAAATTCCTTTTGCTCTTCGAGCGACATTTTAGCCAGTTTCTCGGCTAATTTGGCTTTGATGTTGCGGAAGAAATTGACGGTGTCAAATGACTTATCGGTTGTTGTTTTCATCGCCTGTAAATTCTAAAGGTGAGCGGATATCGATCGTGGGATAGCCAAGTCGTATATTGACTGATTTGAATAATTTGATTTTATCAAAATTCACAATATGCTTGAAATTCCAGCTAACCAGGACATCAAGTCGGTTAACTGTGGCCAGCGCGATATGATAAGCATCGTTATAACTGGCAATTCCAAGAATCTTTTCATCAATATATACTTGAGCCAAATATTTGGATTCAGAATCCAATTCCAAATAACGATAACAGTCTTTTGGAATTTTATTTTTCAAATCTTTCACATAATCAGGGGCTAAATACAATTCAGTTTCACTGATTTCAGAGAAGAAAACTAAAAAATCACCGGCAAATATTCTTTCAAAGAATTTTTTGGTAATCTCAGCAAATTCCTCATCAAAATATCCGCCGACAACTGAAGTATCAATATAAACCCTTGGCTTCATAGGATTTTAGTTTATACAAAGATAATGAAGATTGAGCCTAGTAAGAAAATAAAATAACAACCCTGCGGCATAACGCTCTAGCGCAGCGCCCTGGGCCGGGCAAATGATTGTCGATTTTCGATTTTCGGCGTTCGATTTTCGAATCTTCCCTTCGGCCATCGACAATGGACAATGGACAATGGACAATGAACAATCCTCTGGTCCGGCCTGGGTGCTGCGCGTTTGTTACACACCGGGTGGATTCAACCTGGCTAATTTCTTTGGATTTTGCCTGGAATCAAACACGGTTGCTATCTTGACATAATTGTCTTCTATCCAATAAATTATTTTGTAATTTCCTTCAACAAGGTATCGATATTCAAACTTTCGGTCGGCTAGAAGTGGTTCTTTTTGTCCACTTCTGGGATTTTTCTCTAATTGAATGGTTCGGTTAACTAACTTACTGACAATTTCTTTCGCAACCTTTTGGTTGGCCTTAACTTTATAATAAAAAAAAATATCTTTGAGCTGATTTAATGCCGTATCAGTCCAAAAGACTCTTAGCTCCATGAATCTATTTCTTTTTTAAGCTCAACTGCTGATATTAATCTTCCATCTTTAGAATCCTTTTCAGCTTCATCAATAATTCTATTTAATTCCTCTTCGCTTAAAGGAGATATAAGTTGTTCGTAGGATTTAGCTTTTTCCGATTTCAGGAGATTCTCCAATTTGCTAATAAGCTTTTCGTTGTTCAACCGAAGGAACTCCTGAATAAAATTCAATTTTCTAGTTTGAAGATCCATATGATGACATTTTATACAAAGATACATAAAATTGCACGAAATGTGCTCGACTTATAACCACCTGGTGTGTAACGCTCTAGCGCAGCGCCTTGGGCCGGGCAAATGATTGTCGATTTTCGATTTTCGGCGTTCGATTTTCGAATCTTCCCTTCGGCCATCGACAATGGACAATGGACAATGAACAATCCTCTGGTCCGGCCTGGGCGATGCGCGTCCGTTACCACCCGTTTTGAATAAGGCTAATCATAATGAAATCGGCATTTAGCAATATGTATCTCATCTTCAACCACCCGATAGATTAATCGATGCTCCTCAGTAATTCTTCTAGACCAGAATCCTTGATATTTGTATTTTAATGGTTCAGGCTTGCCAAGTCCGGAATATGGATTGCGAGAAATATCTTTCACCAAATTGTTAATTCTTTCCAAGATCTTTCTATCGGTTTTTTGCCAATACAAATAATCCTCCCATGATTCATCTACAAAAATAAGTTTCATGACTCAATCAGATCTTTTTGGAACGAAGACCCATTTTTTAGTTTCTCAATAGCTGAATCCAACCTCTGCTCATTAATCTGAGAAGATAATTCATGATAAGTCGCTTTAAGAGAATTATATTCTTCTAAAGACATAATTACCACTCCGGTATCTTTTCCGCGATTAATTATAAGAGTTTCAAAGTTTCTGGTCACACTGTCCAAATACCTCTTAATGTCCTTCCGGAATTCGGATATTGTTGTAGTTAACATAATAACACTCCTTTCTGTACAATTAAAGGTACAAATATACGTACAAAAAGATTAAACTCGCAAAAAACTAATATTTATTTCTTAAAATGGGTGGTAACGCTCTAGCGCAGCGCCCTGGGCCGGGCAAATGATTGTCGATTTTCGATTTTCGACGTTCGATTTTCGAATCTTCCCTTCGGCCATCGACAATGGACAATGGACAATGGACAATGAACAATCCTCTGGTCCGGCCTGGGTGCTGCGCGTTCGTTAGTGGCCGCAAATAATCAATCCACAAATGTTTCCTTAATGACATGTTTGATAGAAGCAGTCTCTTTTTGGCCTATTCTCCCAACTTTTTTAGTAAGCCTTGATTTATCAATTGTGCGTATTTGATCTATTACGACCCAATTTTCTTGTCCTTCCAGATCAATTCTAATCCTGGTAGGATAATTTTTAGATTTTGACGTAATAGGTGCAATTACTACAGTATCAAGATATTTATTCATTTCATCAGGTGAAATGATTACACAGGGCCTGGTTTTTTTAATTTCACTACCAACCGTGGGATCCAGATTGACAATAAATACGTCGTATTGTTGAACAATCATAATTCAAAATTTTCATCTTCAAATATATCCTCAATGATGAGTTTGTCATCACCATTTTCATGCATTTCCTTAAAAGCCTTTTCCCAGTTATTTCTCGGATTGATTACCGGTTTAATAATAATATATTCTTCATCAAGAATAATATCGACGGCATCTTTCAAGTCGTATTTTTCAATTAGTGTTTTGCTAAATCTTATTCCTTTAGAATTGCCGATGGGCACAATGGGTACTCTCATAACGTGTAATTATAATGTAATTACAAAAGTACAATAATTTTTATTCCGAAGTCAAGAAAAAAATAATATTTGTGGCCACTAACGCTCAGCGCAACTGCCGGATGGTGTTTTTGGCCGCACAGGCGGGCGTACGATAGTTCAAAGTTAAGAATTCTAAGTTCAAAGTACCATAGCGCTCGCCTGGGCGGAAAAGATTTTTTCAACACTGGCTGGCAGTTGCGTTTTTGTTAGCCCCAGTAATTTCAAATCGAAAATGGTTAATTAATAGAAGAAATGTTCACCCTATCGCACCATCTCTGAAAGTAAGAATTTTCCTGTTCAAAAATATTTTTCCTACAAATGTTGCATTTTGAGATATTTATGATTATCTTTAGTTCCCCCCATTAAATGACCAGGAAGTTTAAATATTATCAAATTACCTGCCTGCTCAAGCGATTCAAAAAGCTCCTTAAACCCATATATGACATTTTGAATCTCATTTTCCTGACCCTAAATCTTAATTCCAGAATTTTTCCGCTTACTTTCCCACTCAAAGATCTATCTTCTCGTCTCCAATTTCAATTTTTTAATTTCGGGTATCCAACCATTAAGATACATTTCTGCCATTCTCATCCACCATGAAGGGCCAGCACCCCGAATGTAAAGATTATTAACCAATAAATCCACCTTCCATAGAATTTGTATCTTTATCTAATCTTAACATCTAAGTCTTATGAAAAAAATAATTAAAATTTTGGCATTAAGTTCCGTTTTATTAATCGGCATTCAAAATATTAATGCACAGACCTATTTCACAATTACTTGTACACCTTGTTATGATGAATGCACTACGCTCGAAGATTGTATATATAGGTTTGCTTATACATTAATAGATGTATGTGCAAATCCTGACTCAACTTACTGCAGTGGTTTTGTAGATGTAAAATGTGAAGATGGCCCCCCTTATGCAGTAGATATTGTTTGTCCCGATTGTGAAGATGTTACTCATAATCCTTGCTTTTTTATTGGTGCTGGGGTTCAAAAAACCTGCATCGGACCTGGCGGAAGCCATGTAATCTGTGAAGGTACTAAAGCAGTGTATCATACATGCTATGAATTATCAAGTCCAGGCAATGTCACAGTTAACGTTCCATGGAATAACTGATTATATATTATCAAGGTTAAAATGAGAGCTCTAATCTTTTCCGGTGTAATTGAACACCGGAAAAGATTTCCGAACACTTTGTGAATGAAAAATATATTTACTCTAATTATTTTTTTGCTGGTTGTGAAGATCGC